>BNJU01000480.1_pt1 | contig 60029 bp, 61 predicted proteins | sample 8539281 | NCBI WGS metagenome assembly BNJU01 (sample SAMD00202456, study PRJDB9452) | human saliva metagenome | isolation source: human saliva | place: Japan
ACCCAGGAATAAATGCCACATACCGCCCGTTGAAGTTCACCGGAACACCAGACACAAATTATGAACACCCTCAAACTTCACCGGAGAACACTATGACTACCGCGCGCCTTCACTTCGATATGGTCGTTATCGGCTTCGGCAAAGGCGGCAAAACACTTGCTGGCGCCTACGCGAAAACCGGCAAGAACGTCGCCCTGATCGAGCAGTCCACAGACATGTATGGCGGCACCTGCATTAATATCGGGTGCGTGCCCACCAAGGCGCTTGTGCACCGGGCTGACGAATTCCGTGCCAGCGGCGAGCACAACGCCGACGCTGCGAACGCCGCCTACGAGAGCGCCGTGATTTTCCGTGACAAACTCACCGGTGCCATGCGCGCGAAGAACCGTGAAATTCTCGAATCGAACGCCACCGCCAAACTCATTGACGGTCACGCACGGTTCCTCTCAGACACCGAGGTCGAGGTCACCGCGGGCGAGGACAAACTGGTCGTCACCGCCGACTGTTTTATCATCAACACCGGTGCCGTGGCGACTATCCCGCCTATCCCGGGCGCCCGCGAATCGAAGCGCGTGCTCACCTCTACCGAACTGCAGAAGATCACCCCGCGCCCGAAGCGCCTGGGCATTATCGGCGGCGGTCCTATTGGTGTCGAGTTCGCCGGTATTTTCTCCTCCTATGGCACCGAAGTAACCCTGCTTGAGGGCGCTCCCGCGCTTTTTGGGCGTTACGATGACGACGTCGCCCAGGCGGCACGCGAGATTATCGCCGACCAAGGTATTACCGCTCACGCGGGCGTTCGTGTAGAGACCGTTACCGATAACGCCGACTCCGTGACCGTGAACTACCTGGACTCCGAGGGTGCGTCCAAGCACCTTGAGGTGGATTACGTGATGGTTGCAACCGGGCGTAAACCCGCCACCGAGGGGCTGGGGCTTGAGAACACGAGCATCGAAACCACCGAGCACGGCGCAATCGCTGTCGACGGGCACCTGCGCACCACGGCACCTAATATTTTTGCGCTTGGCGACGTTAACGGCGGCCCGCAGTTCACCTACATTTCGCTGGATGACTACCGTGTGGTGCTTTCGCAGCTGCTCGGTGACGGTTCCCGCTCCACGAAGGATCGCCAGGCGGTTGCTGCAACCATCTACATGAACCCGCCGCTCTCGTCCGTCGGCCTCACTGAGCGTGATGCGCTTGCCGCCGGACACACTATCAAGGTTGCCGCCAAGCCTGTTGCTGCTATCGCCGCCATGCCGCGTGCGAAGACCCTGGAAAACCCGCGCGGCATCATGAAGTTCGTGATTGATGCCGAGACTGACCAGATTCTTGGTGCTCAGCTGCTGGTGGTTGAGTCTATGGAGGTTATCAATCTTGTGGCGTTGGCAATGCGCCACAATATTACGGCATCGCAGCTACGTGATGAAATTTACACTCACCCCTCAATTACCGAGGGGTTGAATGAGGTGCTGGCAGTGGCCCAACCTGTGGCTAGCCCCGTAGCCTAAAACCCCTGGGGCGGCGCGCCCAGCCAGTACGCCTACCCGCCCACGCGAGCGCTATTCTGCGGGTGTGGAACCGCCGTTCAAGCTGTGAGCCGGGGCGGTTTTACGCCCCGCTGGTTGTGTTGTCTTCGTGGTGCTGGCTGCCGCGTTGTCACCCGGTGTATGTAGTAAGGCCCCGGCATGAGGTGAACAGTTGTCCACCGCTGTCAGGGGCCTTTGCTATATTTTCTTTCCGGGGCGTAATCATCACCCCCAAAGATGCAGGTTAGGTCAGGATGTCCTAATATTTAATCGTACGTGCGCGCCGCTGGCACGTCATTCACCAAGCATACAAAAGACGGGGGAGTCATCCGTGGCGTTGCCCAAGAAAATTGCACCCTATTCGTACCGAGACCAGGAGCACCAGAACCGCGTGAACTGGCGGGTCGATCCTGCTCGCGCTGCGCTTCTTGTGCACGATATGCAGCGCTATTTCGTGCGCGCCTTTGAGCTGGAACGTGACGGCCAAACCCTCCCAGACGCCCAAATCAACATTGCCATTGCCAATATTCGCCGCCTAGTGGATGCGGCACACGCGGCGAATATCCCGGTCTACTACACCGCCCAGCCGCCCCGCCAGAACCCCGCCGACAGGCGCCTGCTGACCGATTTCTGGGGCGACGGCCTGCAGGATGATGAAAGCGCCCAGATTCTTGACGAGCTCGCCCCCACCGAGGCCGATACTGTGCTCACCAAATGGCGGTACTCAGCCTTCGTGCGCTCCCCGCTCGAAAAGCAGCTCAAAGAGCTTGGGCGTGACCAGCTCATCATCAGCGGAGTGTACGCACATATTGGCTGCCTCACCACCGCCCTGGAGGCGTTCATGCGCGATATTCAGCCGTTCATGGTGGCGGATGCGCTCGCCGACTTCACCGAGGAAGAGCACCGTATGGCCTGCGAATACGCCTCAGGCCGATGCGCCCGAGTGCTAGACACCGCCGAGGTGCTGGAACAGATTACCGCTGGCGCCCCCGGCGCGGACGGGGCGCCGGAAACCGGGAAGGCGCGGGCATGAGCTGGGTTATTGTGACCGGCGCGAACGGTGGAATTGGTGCGGCGACCGTGCACGAACTCATCAAGAATAACTATTCGGTGTATGCCGCCGATTTGGCGGAGACCCCGCACGAGTCATTCGCCGCCTACAGCGACACCACGTTCCGCTACAGCCCCGTTAATGTGGGTGATGAAGAGTCGGTGCGGGCGCTCGCTGGTGCCGCCGCTGAGGTGGGGGAGCCCATTAAAGGTGCCGTGCTCGCGGCGGGGATCGCCCACAGCCAGCCGCTCTTAGACACCTCCTTTGAGGACTGGAAACGGCTGCACGCGGTTAATGCTGACGGTGTTTTCCTGTGCCTGCGCGAGATTGCGCACGTTATGATTGAGCAGGCACAGGCAACCCCTGAGAACACGCGTTCGCTGGTGACGGTCGCCTCTAACGCGGCCCGCGTGCCCCGCGCTGAATTCGGTGCTTACGGGGCTTCGAAAGCCTCGGCGGTGCGCGTATCGTCAAGCTTCGGGCTGCAGCTGGCGCGCCACGGTATTCGCGTGAACACGGTCTGCCCCGGCACCACCCGCACCCCCATGGTGACTGACGCCTGGGGCGGTGAGGACCTCAGCGCCCTGCCGGTAGCTGGCAGCCCCGAGACCTTCCGCCTGGGAATTCCGCTCGGGCGCATCGCCGACCCCGCCGATATCGCGGCGGTGAATGCGTTCCTCATTAGCGATGCCTCACGGCATATCACCATGCAAAACATTGTTGCCGATGGCGGCGCGACCCTCTAGCAGGCCCGAAAGGCTGTATCATCTGTGAGCACTACCCTGCCCGATTTCATGTTTGCCACCGGCACCCGTGTGATGCGCACCGCCGGTTCCCTCCGTCAGGTCACCCCGCAGCAGGCGCACGCCGCCGCCGTTGAGGCCGGTACCGCCGTGGTTGGCCTGATTCCTTTTGACCCCGACGCCCCCGCGCACCTGTTCGTGCCCGAGCACCTGCAGATCGACGACATCCCGGTGCCCGCGCACGAGGTTACGCTCGCCGAACCAACACGAGTTCAAGGGCGTGAGAACCCCGGGTACCGGCAGGCGGTAGCGGCCGCCGTTGAGCGTATGAAAGCGCATCAGCTGGATAAGATTGTGCTCTCTCGCCTGCTGCGGGCCGATTACGCGCCGGGCGCCCTCGACTGTGCCGGGGTGTACAACAACCTGCGCGCACAGCAGCCCAACACGTTTGTTTTTAGCGTCAAACTGCCGCAGGGGCATCGCGGGTTGGAACACCCGTACCTGATGGGTGCCTCCCCGGAACTGATTTTCAGTACTGAACCAGACACCGGGGAAGGCAGCGCTTTCAAAACGCACCCGTTGGCGGGCAGCGCCCCGCGCATCGCCGAGCGTGGCAGCACCGAGGATGAGGCTATTGGGCGGCGGCTTATGGCTTCACCGAAGGATCGTGGCGAACATGCGACCGTTATTGCCAGTATTCGCGCGCAGCTGGAACCTATTACCCGCCAGCTCACTATTCCTGAGGAGCCTTCGCTTCTGCAAACCCCGCAGCTGTGGCACCTTGGCACCCCCATCTCGGGTGTGCTGAAACAGGGTATGACCTGCCTGGATGGTGCGCACGCTATCCACCCCACCCCCGCGATCTGCGGCACCCCCACTGAGGTTGCGCGGCGTATGATTACCGAGCTTGAGCCGTTTAGCCGCGACTATTTCGGCGGGCTCGTTGGCTATATGAACGCAGACGGAAGCGGCCAGTGGGCGCTCGTGCTGCGCTGCGCTGAAGTTGATGCGCAAACCGCCATCCTCTACGCGGGCGCGGGCATTGTGGCTAAATCAGACCCGGTGCTGGAACACACCGAAACCGGCACGAAGCTGCACAGCTCGGGCGTGCGCTGGGGATTAATACACTCCCTGAAGCACCCCCGGCGGCGTAGAGCGCTTCCTCATCGTCTTTCCCCGTACCGCCCGGTGCGCCAATATACGGCAGGGGCGGTTAGGCGGTGACGGGGTCAGCCCCCATCCTCATGGTGGGCAGTTGGGAAAAAGTGAGCGGCGCCAGGTTATTGCGCAGCTCAACGGGGGTAGCCACCGGGTGTACGTGCACGCTGTTGGGCACCCCCTTCAGTTGCGGTGGCTAGGAGGAATTGTTCGGCAGCGACGTCGCTGCCGTGCGCCGGGTTGGTGCTCTGCGGGTTGTTGTGGGCGGGCTGCTTCTCGGGGTGTAGGGTGAGTGCCGTCCAGGTGATATGGAACGACCGTTCTTCCGTGGTGTCGCTGTTATCCCGTGAAGGCACGGTGAACACTGCGCGCGCGGAGCAGACGGATGCGGCCGTCACCTCTTCGTCAGCCAGCTCATGGGATGCCTCGAAAGCCTCCGCCAGCTGGTCTGTTAGGGAGTCGCTGAAAAATACGCGCACCGCCGCCGGGGAGACGCTCAGCCCGTGGCCGGTGGCTTTGAGCACTGCCTCTTTCGCGGTCCATAACGCCACCCCCAGGAGGTTGCGTGCCTCACCGGTGGTTGCCTCATATATTTCACGTTCACGCAGTGACAGCGCCACCCGCGCGAACCCGGGGAATAGGCGGTCTCGGCGGGGCTCAAGATCAACCCCGAGCACCTGCGCATCGTCGGGGCAGAACCCGCCCACCGCCAGGGATGAAACCTGCGACATATTAAAATTCATGCCCTCAATGCGGGGCTTACCGTGCGGCTTGGTGCTGTTGCATAGGGTGCAGGTACGATCCACTTCGATCGTGTGCGCCGCGCTGGAGGCAACCCCCAGTCGGCATGCCGCCATAGAGCGCATGAGCGCCTGGGTGGAGAGGTAGCTGACCGCCCGACGGGGGTGGGCAATTCGGCGGCACGGCGTTGTTCAGCCGCACCTAGGTAGCTGAGCCAGCTGACCCGCAGGCCGCTGTACATGGTGCGTGTGGGCAAGGCAAATACCGCCACCTGTGCACCGCCGGAAGTAGAGACAGTGGTGATCATGCTCTACAGTCTACTCCCACCGGAGGGAAAATATACAGATATGTGCATGACGAACATGTCACTGTTTGCACCTGCCGGTAGGGTAAAGTCGAGTGCATGAGCGAGATTATTGCGGCTGCTGACGGTTCGGCGCTGGGCAACCCCGGCCCGGCGGGATGGGCCTGGTATATTGACGACAATCACTGGGCGGCTGGGGGCTGGGAGCACGGCACCAACAATATGGGTGAGCTGAAGGCTGTCCTTGACCTGTTCGAGGCGACCGCGCACATGCCCGAACGTAAACTTGTGGTGTACTGCGATAGCCAGTATGTGATTAATTCCCTCACCAAGTGGATGCCCGGCTGGAAGAGCCGCGGCTGGAAAAAAGCCGACGGCAAGCCGGTATTGAACCGTGAACTGCTGCAAGAGCTGGATGCTGCCACCGCTGGGCGTGACTACCAGCTGGTGTGGGTCAAGGGGCCACTCCGGCCACGAACTGAACGAGGCCGCTGATGCGCGCGCAAACGCCGCCGCGCAGGCGTACCAGCAGGGGAACACCCCGGATGCCGGCCCGGGCTTTGGTGCGGCTGCGGGGGCATCTTCAAAGGGTCTCCGGCGGGCAGGCTCCGGCTGCGGAGACCGAGCCTGAGCAGGGCCCCTCAGCAGATGCGCATCTGAGCGTTGAAGAGTTCACGATGGAGCAGGCGCAGCAGGCCCGTGAAGGATTCAACGCCCTCAAACTCAACGGTGTGCTTAAACCCGCCTCTGCTGTTGCTGCCCCCGACCCGCAGGCGGTGGCGGAGCGTAAGGAGAAATTAGCGCAGGCGGCGCAGCGAGCCGAGCGTCAGGAGCAGGCCGCTCATGTTCAGAGCCCACAGCAGACACAGCAGCAGCTCACCGCCGACCCTGATGAGGCGCTTGCCGCAGAAGAAGAGCTTGAAGCCAACGGCGCGGCCATGGGCGAGGAGGAAATCGCCGAGCTGCTGGACGAGAACCTGGTGTGGATTACCTCTGCTGGCCGCCCGGTTTCGCGAGCCTCCACCATCGAGTACCGTGCCCGCGCGTTTACTCAACGCGGGGAACCAACTCACCGCGTAGTGGAACTGGTGGACACCGCGAATGTGCTGGTGATGGCGGTGGTGGATACCGCGCGCGGTCGGGTGAACCGTTCCAGCCTATGGCATTATGATGCGCCAGCGGGCTCCTGGCGCCTGCGGTTCAGGCAAGATACCGCCATACCCGGCTAGTTTCACCTGCCAAGCCCAGCCTCACAGGATCCGCTGTGTGCTGCTGGCTAGCAGCCGCCAAAAGTGCGGCGCTGGCCGGTTCGGTACGTTCGGACGGGTGAGCCTGCGCCCAGAAGGGGCGGAGCGCGGGCCTGCGGGTGCTGGGATGGTAGCAGGTTAAAAGATTGGGGCGGGTACATCATGTACCCGCCCCAAACCGTTAAGATAGACTCACCACATATCTTGAGTTACTTATATCGGTTTATTGAATTGAAATTGCAGAATTCGCTTATTATATTACCCCATAAACATCGAAGCGTTCGACTGTTCGGTATCGGAGTAGTTAACACCGGCACGTGAAAGCGCTTCGTTAATCTGGGCGATAGACTCTTCCACCTGCCGCTGGGTTGCACGCCACTTATCGAGCACGCCCTGGAAGTTGGTCGAGGCCGAGCCGGTCCAAGAGCTCTGCAAATCCTGCAGGGAAGCAGTCATGCCGTTCACCTCTGCGGTGATGGAAGCAACGTGTGCTTTTGCCTGCGCGCTCTTTGACGCAATGACTTCGGAATCGACAATGAACTGTGCCATGATAGGTTCTCCTTCAGTAGGGTATGTATTGGTTGTGCCTCTAGCACCTAATTCCTAAGCGCTTGTTACAAGACTAAAACGAATCAAAAAATATTTTCATGAATTAAAATAAATCTGTGGATAACTTACGTTACCTGGTCGTAAAACCAGCTTATCCACAGAATAAAACTCAATTTTCAGCCCTGAATACCCCCACAGGCCCCATCAGTATGAAGAAATATGAAGCTACGTGGGGCTGGCGGCGTCCAGACCACCAGCCAGTGGAACACCCCTGCACACGCGAAAGGGGCGCACGGTTCGGCTCTTACACCGTCACCGTGCGCCCCCGCATGTACCGCAGCTTCTTTTAGCCAGCGCCCGCCAAAACCGGCAGCGACACCACAAACGTAGCCCCGCCTCCATCAGTCTCTTCAATACGGATATGCCCGTCGTGCTGCTCCACGATTGCGGCCACAATCGACAGGCCCAGACCCGTGCCCCCGGTCTCCCGGGAGCGTGAAGTGTCGGTGCGGTAAAAGCGCTCAAACACGCGCTCACGATCCTCACCGTGGATACCGGGGCCGTGGTCGCGCACCTCAATAATGGCGCGCGGCACCCCGGGAGCCTCCTGCCGCACACCCACCGCAACTTCAAGGGGCGAGCCCTCAGGGGTGTACCGCATGGCGTTGGTGAGCAGGTTCGCCACCACCTGACGCATCCGCGGCTCATCACCGACCACCGGTGCGGAGCAGGGCGCCACATCGTCGGTCAGGCCCACCAGGGTAATCTCACGGTCGGGGGAGGTGGCGAAGGCATCGTTGGTGGCGTCCACCGCCAGGTGGAACATATCGAACGGGGCCAGCTTCGATTCTCGGCGCTCATCAATGCGGGCCAGCGTCAGCAGATCCTCCACCAGCTGCCCCATACGTTTAGACTCCGCCTCAATACGGCCCATAGCTGTGGCCACGGCGTCCTCATTCGGCAACGCCCCCTGCCGGTACAGCTCGGAGTACCCGCGAATACTCACCAGGGGGGTGCGTAGCTCGTGGGATGCATCGCCCACGAACTGGCGCATCTTCGCCTCAGATTTTGCCTGCGCATTGAACGATGTCTCGATTTGGGCGAGCATGGTGTTCAGCGACGTGGCAAGACTGCCAATCTCATTGCCGGGATTGTAGTCCTCAATACGCTGGGACAGATCCCCTTTAGCGATCTTCGCCGCCGTCTGCTCCACGCGCGCCAGCGGCTCGAAAGTGCGGGTGACAATCACCCACGTCATTGCAATAGCCGAGGCGAGCGTGGCCAGCCCGAACGCGAAGGTGAGCACACCTACGAGAGCAACCACCTGGTTGGTTTGCTCCAGGGGTAAGGCAACCACCATGGAGGTGGCGTGCACCCCGTTCACGCTGGTGTCGTTATTAAGCGTCATCGGCAGCAGACGCCAGTCTTTCGACCCTTCCACCGAGTTAACAGTAGTGCCGACCCCGTTATTTTTGCGCACTTTATCGGCTGTCCAGCCGGTTACTTGCGGCTCGTCCCGGGAGCTCGTATCGGGGCTGAGCGCGTACAGGGTGTTGCCGTGCTCATCCAGCAGGTACACGTGGTACGAACCGAGCGTGGCCTCCTGCACGGGATGCTGGCTATTGTTCGAGACAAGGGAAAGCAGGTTCGCCGAGTTCGCCTTCATCTCGTCATCCAGCTGATGCACCATCTGCGCGCGCAACGCCGAAATCGCCACAAGGGAGGTCACAACGATCGCCAAAGCAATCAGCGCAGAGGTCACCAGCACCAGCTGCGTGCGCAGCGACAGCGTGAACGGTATACGCTCAAGGGGTCTGCGCCCCATGTGCTTCTGCGTGGAGGCGTTCTGTTGAGCCGCCTCCGGGGCCTCCGGGGGCTGCTGTGCGGGTTCGCGGTTGAACAGTTTAATAGGTACCGCCCCTAGCTGCGGGAACCACGAACCATGTACCCTACGCCGCGTTTGGTGTGGATCAGGGGTTCGTGGCCCTCACGGTTGTTATCGATCTTGCGGCGCAGGTACGAGATATACGACTCCACAATGGACGAGTCGCCGTTAAAATCGTACTCCCACACGTGGTCGAGGATCTGCGCCTTCGACAGCACCCGGTTTGCGTTGAGCATCAGGTAGTGCAGCAGATTGAACTCGGTGGGGGAGAGGTCAATCTCCTCCTCGCCAAGGAACACCTCATGGGTGTCGGTATTCAGGCTCAGATCATCCACCCGCAAAATAGCAGTATCTTCCTCCTGCAGCGAGCGGGAACGGCGCAGGATGGCTCGGATACGGGCGATCACCTCATCCAGCGAGAACGGCTTAGTCACGTAGTCGTCACCGCCTGCTGAAAGACCAGCAACTTTATCTTCGGTGGCGTCTTTCGCGGTCAAGAACAGCACAGGGTAGGTGCGTCCGCCTTCACGTAGGCGGCGCGTCACATCAAACCCGTCCATGCCCGGCATCATCACGTCAAGCACAATCAGGTCGGGCTGTTCCTGCTCGGCCTTCTCAATGGCCTCGCGTCCGTTTCCGGCGGTCACCACTTCAAACCCGGCAAAACGCAGGGAGGTGGCGAGTAGTTCAAGAATGTTGAACTCGTCATCAACGACGAGCAGCTTAGCTTCAGCAGACATGTTCACTCTTTTCTGACGTATATATGTGGTTGCGCGGCCGGAAGGCCCTCTAACTTGACTTACGCCGAAGAACCGCAAGGAGGAGGGCAAGCATTAGCGCGATGAAAGCGACGGGGAACAGCACCAGGGGAACCTGGCTCATAACGGCGGGAGGATGAGCATCCACCCACTTGAGTACTAGCATCGCCACCCCCGAAAGGGTGCACAGCAGTGCGAGGATGCCGCCACCGGCTCCCAACCAGCGGATAGCGCGGGTGTAGGGGAGCTCATTGGCTACTTCAAGAGGCGTTTCTCGTTCGCTAGTCATGCGCATAACCGTAGCAGGTTTAGACCCCTTTAACGGGGTGGAAATACTAATATTGCGGCGTTGTGGACGGTATTCACATCTTTTTTGCAGGTTCCCTTCGGAGGTTTGCCAGCCCGATAGCGCGCATACCGTATTCTCTGCGAGGAATAAGAAGCCGCATCAGGGCAGAAAAACGGCGGAAAACCGCGCCATAATGGCACACCGGCGCGAACCGTGAGCGTAAGAGGTCAAGGCAGGCCGCCCCGCCCTCCCAGCGAACCTTAAGAATGCTTTAATAGTGGTATGTCTGAACAGGTGATTGACCAGAACCCGACCGAAACCGCCAGCTTTGACCCGTTTGCCGACCACACATACGAGCAGGTTGGTGAACCCACCCTTGGGCAGCCGCATAAGCGCCGCCGCACCAGCCGTGTGGACACGGTCTTGGCGCAGGCCAAAGACGTAGCGTTGGCCGGTATTGAGCAGATCGCCCCCAAAAACACCATTGGCCTGCTGCACCATTTGCGCGGTGAAGAGGATCGTTTAACCACCCACCTGTTTGAGTGCACCCTGCCCGGTTACCGGGGGTGGTTCTGGTTCGCCACATTAGCGCGGGCGCCACGTTCGAAAGTGGCGACCGTATGCGAGGTTGGTCTGCTGCCCGGCGATGACGCACTGCTAGCCCCCGACTGGGTTCCTTGGGCGCAGCGCCTTCAGGAGCTGCCTGATACCGCCGATATTGACGAGGCGCTCGCTGCGGACCTTGAGGATGTGTACGAGGACGAGGAACCTCAATTCGACGCTGATACTGAGACACCCGAAACCGGCGGCAAGAGCCGCAAGGCGCGCCGTAGCGCCCGAAAAGCACAGAACCGGAAGAACCTGAACCGGCAGCGAGCAGGCGGGCAGAAAGCATCCCAGGGGGATTCCGTTCCGCAGCAGGACGCCCCGCAGAAGAGCGGCGGACGTAAGGGCTCCGGGCGGGGATCGGGCGGGCGCAAACGCACAAAAACCTCCGCCGCACGTAACTCTGAGGGCTAGACTGCGTGGCGATACAGGCCCGCCAGGTGTACCTGGCGGGACGTTCGCTTCGGGCGACGCGCCGCGCAATCCGTGGCGAAACACGCTAAAAAGGTACATAATAGTTACTCAGAAGAGCATCATAACTAAGGCTAGGTTGTCCTAGTCGGCAGGGAAAAGGGATACAGGCGGCATGACCGATCTTATTGACACTACCGAAATGTACCTGCGCACCATCCTTGAGCTTGAGGAAGAGGGCATTACCCCCATGCGTGCGCGCATCGCCGAACGTCTGGAGCATTCCGGGCCGACTGTTTCGCAGACTGTTGCCCGTATGGAGAAGCACGGGCTACTCAGCGTTGAGCCTGACCGTCACTTGGCGCTCACCGATGCTGGCCGTAAGAAAGCGGTCGAGGTGATGCGTAAGCACCGCCTGGCGGAGCGCCTGCTCTCCGATGTGATTGGGCTGGACATTGAGTATGTGCACGATGAGGCGTGCCGCTGGGAGCACGTGATGAGCGACCATGTGGAAAAACGCATCCTGGCGATGCTCAATAACCCCAAGTTCTCGCCGTACGGAAATGCGATTCCCGGTCTTGAAGAGCTGGGCGTGGAAAGTGAGCACAACGACGAACGGACTGTGCCCATGTCGATTGCGGCCCGTGACTCGGGGCCGGAAGACCGGTTTACTGTCTCCCGGTTCCCAGAGTCGATTCAGACCGATATTGAGCTTCTCAAGCTTTTGGCGGATGCCGGTATCTCATTCGGTGCCAGCGTGTCGGTTATCGCCGGTAAAGACGACGACGTGATTGTGCGTGCAGATGGGGAGGAGACCTCCCTGTCGCTCGATGAGGACGTTGCCAACGCTATTGTGGTGAAGCGTTCGTAGCGCGGTGCCGCCGGATGCGGGGCGGTGTGGCCGTTAACTGGCCGCACCGCCCCGCATTATTTGTTAAGCTCTTCCCTAAGGGGCAACGTTTCTTGAGGGTCACCTGAACCTTTTTAGCCCGAAGCCAAATTTTTTTATATTCATCGGCAGGTGCGTCCTTACCGGCCGCCTGTTTCCTATGGGATACGTGGTTTCACCTGGGATTATGCCTGTTTGTTATCGGAAAAATATTTAAGAGATAAAGCACACCTGTGTTTTTCTTAAGAAAATTTATGCACGCATCGGTTTGCCTGTCTCTTAACCCCCTGAATCTATCGAATTCCCTTGTCAGAGAAGGGTCTACAGGGGGTGGCGGGGACCGCTTGAGGGACCGCTGCGGGCCATGATTTGCGTATATAAACCGTAGCTTTTTGAGAAAAAACTCAGATTGGGATGTGACAGCTGGGAGTTTTCTGTGTATTCTCGTATCTGTGTCCAAATCCTAATCGTAAGAGGGCACCACGGAGCGGATCCGCTTAGTCCCTGCCGCCGCAACGTGAAACATCTACCCATAATGGCAGGAGCGGGGAACCAATTTTTGGCTCCCTTATAGGGGGCCTAGGGGCTAAGCTACTTCGGTAGCCGGGTGAATCCATACCCGAGTCCGACAGCTCACCTCGTGAAGCAATGGAGGAAACATACACAATGGCTAAGAAGATCGTTCGTAACGCAGGTATCGTGGCATTCGCTGGTGCAGCTCTGGTGGGTTCCACCGTTCCCGCTAACGCATTCGCACAGGTTCCTGCAGCAGCAGACCTGAGCTACGATTACAACAACTACGAGACTGATTACACCAGCTACCAGACCGGTGCTACCAACTACGTTGCACCCCAGGCTGAGTACCAGACCGAGTACGTTGCACCCACCCCGAGCTTCGGCCAGCAGCAGACCACCAACACCAGCTCCACCACCCCCTCCGCTCCTGTGCAGACCGCAACCGGTGGCCACGAGGGCGTTGTAGCAACCGCTAAGACCGGCATCGGTGGCGGCTACGTTTGGGGCGGCCGCAGCTTTGGTGCATGGGACTGCTCCGGCTTCGTATCCTACGTTTACGCACAGCACGGCGTGAAGCTGACCCCCTACACCTTCGCTATGAAGAACGAACTGCGTGCAACCGCTAACCCCCAGCCCGGCGACATCGTCTTCCAGAACGGCTACAACCACGTGGGCATCTACGTTGGTAACGGCATGATGATCTCCGCTCTGAACCCGAGCCAGGGCACCCAGCTGCACCCGGTTTCCTGGATGTCGGTTGACGGTTACTACACCGCATTCTAATCTCGACTCTAGAGATATTTAGACTCGGAGGAAGGCACCCCCAACGGGGTGCCTTCCCCATGTTAAACCGCGCATCACGCGCTGACCCCGAATACACTGGTCGGGGCTACACGCGGGGCACGGGGCGTACCGAAGGGTAGCGGACGCCCGGTAGAATAATGAACATGCAGTACCAAAGCCCCAAAAGTAGCTCCGATCAGGAATTCACCTACCTGGCCGTCGGCATGGTCGCTGGCGCCATACCAGGCATTATTATCGGCCTGCTGCTGGCTATTCCTCTTGGCAACCCCGCCATGTGGGTCTCTATCACCGGCGGGATTGGCATCGTGATTGGCATGGTCACCGGTAAATTCATCTACCGTAAGAAATACAGTAACCAGCCTCAAAGCCCTTCTGAAGGCCCGCAGCACCCCAACGACAAAAAGCAGTAAGGCGGGCGCGCTCCTATCTATATGGGCCGTGCTAGCACTACGTGAGCGCTTTAGAAGAGGGCTTTTAGGTGTAGCTCTCTAGCTCAGCGGCCATATTCGCCCGAGCCGCCGCATCCCACAGCGAATGCCCCGCCGCAGAGGCAAAAATACGGTCTCTGCCTAAGAACTCCCGTAAAAACCCTGACCTTCCCTGCGCAAACGCCTGCGGCCCGTAGTGGCTGTACTCCGTGCGTACACCCGCAATGTAACGGCCATACCGGGCGGTTTCTGCTGCGAGAATCGCAAGGTCGGCATCCATGAAAAAATCGGCATCGGCGCGGGTGAGCACACCACCGGTCAGCCCGGCAAGCTCCTCAGGCACCCGGTGGGAGGCGGTGAACTCCACCAGCTGTGCGGCGGCGGTAACCTCCGCAGCGGTCAGAACACCGGTTCTGGTGATAGGCATAAGATTGGTACGTACCAATTCGGCGCTGGCGGCCTCGTCCTGGCCGGGCTGCGCCTCATACACGGCATCATGGAACCACGCCGCAAAGAGCACAGTGCGCGGCACCGGTTGGGGGGAGTACAAAAGGGTAAGAGCGGCGAGCATCTCTGAAAGATGAACACTATTGTGATAGGCCCGATGCGGCTGCTCCCACCGCTCAAGCAGGTCAGTGCCCACAGCGGAAGCACCGGGCGCGAGCGCCTCCCAGGCACGCAGAAGACGCGGACGGATCTTTCTGGGCCGCTCTTTGAACGGAACCCGCAGCCCGCTGCGGATGAGTATGCGAGTTAGTTGGGTACCGGTTACTTCCTGCGCCCCAGCGTTTACGAGGGCGGTGTAGCGGTGCTGCGGCACGTCGTAGTGGTCGGCGTCGAAGGCGCGCGGGCTGATCTCGTGGGCGGCCGCAAAGTCATGCAGTTCCTTCAGGCTGGTGTCTGAGATAAGGTGCGAGAAGAAAGTGCCGTGTGCCGGCCAGAGGGGCGGGTCAATGAAAATACTCACCTACCTATTGTAGTGAGCGTGACGCGCCGGGGCCCGGGTGGAAAACTGCCGTGATGTTGCCGCTATAATAGAGAACGTTGCCCCCGTAGCTCAGGGGATAGAGCACTTCTCTCCTAAAGAAGGTGTCGGACGTTCGAATCGTCTCGGGGGCACAGTAAACCTTGATACATCAGGGAAAATAGATCGGGGTTCCGAGTCGCACAAGTGCTCAGAACCCCGATCTACTCTTTTATCTACTCTCTTTTGCGGGTTAAGGGTCAAAATGTGTGTCTGGCTCGGCGTGTCGCGGGGGTTAGATTTGGCCTTTTTGAATGCCGATTGAGTGGGTGTAGTCGGTGTCGATAGCGTTGTCGTAGAGGGCTGGGCGTCCTGTTTCGTGGTCGGCTTGGTTCTCGGTTTGGGTCAGGGTGGATACTTTGGCGAGTTGGCCCTGGCCCCAGTCGGACTGCCTGGCGATTCGTACTGGATCGTCAGGCAGTTCCGTTTTTAAGTAGAGCCACCAATCCAGCATGCGGCGTTGTCGTTCGCCTGATCTGCCGCGGTGGGTTCTGGCGAGCAGTTTGAGCTGGGCGTTGATGCCGCCTTCTAAGCTGTTGGTGGTGGATTTGATCCGCTCGGGCGCAAGGACTCCTGCTGGCGGGTTGAGGTAGACAAACAGCATCTCGGACCGCCAAAGATGGTTGAGGCTGTTGTAGGCCTTGCGCACGTTGTGGTGGGTCCACACGCGGGTCCATGCACCTGTTTTGGGGTCTTTGATCATGGTTTTCTCGTTCATCCATTCCCGGTAGATCGTTGAAAACTCGTGCAGTTGCACACCCCACGCGGCGGCTTCATCCAGTGTGGTGATCCGGGTCAGTTTCAGCGCAAGTCGGTAGATGGTGCGCCCGGCATCGGTGCGTGGGTTGGTGGTGGTGTAGCGGCGGACCACGCGTTGGGCGTGGACGAGGCAGCGTTGAATTTTTCGTAGTCGGCCAGCACTTTTTTTGATTGCGCTGTATGCGCTTTGGCCGCCGTCGATGACGGCGATGAGTGGGAGCTTCGATGCGTTCAAGCAGCAGTTGGTAGTCGCGGGTGGTTTCGTGTTTGCACCAGTGCCAGGCGATCACGTGGTCGATGGTCGCCGCGACGATCAGGCAGCCACCGGCGGTGTAGGTGCCATCGAGAAATACCTGGTCGTAGATCCGCTTGTGGTGGCCGGCGGTGGGGTCAGGCACATCAACGAGCCAGCACCACTGAAGCGCCGCTTCATGGTGGCGCGGCTAACACCGTTTCGTTTGGCTAGGTCGTCGAGTGATATTGCGGTGGTGCAATGCTCGATGAACTGGGTGAACACTGCCGCGTTGGTGATGTCGTTTCGACGTTTGACGCTGGAGGCGCCGCATTGTTTGCAGCGCCATCTGGTGGTGCCTTTGCTGGTGGTGCCGTTGCGTTTCATTTCACCGCCGCAGTGGCAGCGTGGTTGGTTCTTCGACATTGCGACACCACACCACGCCGCGCATAGCACATCACGGCTGCCACACCGAGGATTTCCCGTCGGGGGCTAGATATATGCTTCCGGAGCATATACTTTCCGGAAACCTACAGGTCAATCCGTGAAAATCCGCGATTCCGGACACACTTTTTGACCCTTAACCCAGATTGCACGCGTGGGGATTGAGGGTGTGAATCCCACTGTCGTGGGTTTGATGAGGTAGTCGATGTTGCGGAAGCTTTTGGCATCGGCGTGCGTTGTGCTCCGTACGTTGTTTCAAAAACGGGTTTCATCAAACGGAACAAAACCTGGGACACTTCATATCCCACCCCAGGCCTAATGACTTGGGTGCAGCGGCAACGCTCATCCGATTTAGGCAGAGTCGTTGCAGGATCCAGTGGGTCACCTGGTCCGTGGTCTTTGAATTGTCGGGCGCGCAGGCAAGGCCAGCACGGAAGATCTTCTGCAAGCAACGCTTGTTGGTGCACCGGTAGCGTGGAAGGCGCACATGAAGTTGTTGGGTGGCCGACGATGGGCAGATCGACCAGGCTGCGGATGACGTGGTCGCGGAATACTCCAGGCTGCCCGCAGGTAGGGCATTCATTGATCGGCTCGACGGGTTCGGCTTCAATAACAGTGACGTCACCGTTTTCTGTGGCACCGGTGATAGTAGTTCCTAGTTTTGCGGTGCGGCAGATGGTATCGACGATGACATTTCCGTTAGGCTGCACAGTAGGTCCTTAGTTTTGTACGGATGGATTAGATACCTTTTTTTCCTACAAAGCCAAGGACCCCAATATCTTAGTGCCACGCCCGAACCCCCGGCGAACTAATCAATGCACTCTAAAACCGGAAGAGCCCTTTTTAGTACTACTGGTGGATTTTCGGTTTTGGTGGGGATTAACGCCGCCGGCTTCGGTTTTTTTCCGTTGAGGAGGTCGTTGACTACTTCCCGATGGTGAAATGGGTCGATGGTGAGGTAGAGAGGAACCAGTCACCTGGAAGAGATCGATCCAGTCGTTGGTGTGCAATCTGGGAGGTAGGGTCGCGGGTCGATTCCTCGCGAGCGCAACCATGATTGTGTTTCTGAACGTGATGAAAACAACCCTGCCCTTCGGAGAATTTCCCCTATCCCGCGTCCCCGGGCAGTGAAAAACGGTGTGCACCATCGCCCTGAAAGGCTTTGCGCTGCTCTATCGGAATCTTCGGGTCACCCACCCGGCGGATCACTAAGATCCCCCCGTCAACGTTTGGCTGTGGCCGGAAAGCAGGCCTTGGTACCCGAGAACCCAGGTGAAATGTGAACCATGGGGACCACTGAGCCGTCATCATCGTGCTTGCGCCTACCCCGGCCCGGCGGCGAGCGACTTCCCACTGCATGAGGAGTACAGCGTCAGTCCATGCTGGCGCATGCAGCAACTTTCGAAGAATGGCAGTGGTGAGGTGAAAGGGAATGTTTCCCACAATGACGCAGGGAGTGGCGGGTAACCGGAAGTTAAGGAAATCATCATGGACCACTTCGACCGCCGCCGAGGAGGTTTCTTGTGTGATTTTTGGCAGCTAGTTTTGCGTCCACTTCAACTGCCGTTATCGCCCTCCCCAAGTGGGCCATCGGGTGAGTGAGGGCACCGCTTCCTGGTCCGATCTCAATGATGGGGCCGGAGGTTTGTTTCACAAGGTCGATGATGGAGTTGATGATCTTGTGGTTGGTGAGAAAATTTTGGCCATGCTCGTGACGGCCGTGTCCGTATGCAGACATCAGGTGTGCTCCTTGGATTTGAAAGGGAGCCGGGCATGACAAATAGCCGCCCGGCTAAAGGACCGGAGCGGTTTTTTTAACCCTACGGGGTAGGAAACCGCCTTAGCGGTTGGTGCGCAACCGCAAGAAAGCGGTACCTGAAATCAACATGGGTCTAATTATATCCATTAAAGGGTTAAGGGTCAAAATGTGTCTGGCTCGGCGTGTCGCGGGGGTTAGATTTGGCCTTTTTGAATGCCGATTGAGTGGGTGTAGTCGGTGTCGATAGCGTTGTCGTAGAGGGCTGGGCGTCCTGTTTCGTGGTCGGCTTGGTTCTCGGTTTGGGTCAGGGTGGATACTTTGGCGAGTTGGCCCTGGCTTCAGTCGGACTGCCTGGCGATTCGTACTGGATCGTCAGGCAGTTCCGTTTTTTTGAGCAGAGCCACCAATCCAGCATGCGGCGTTGTCGTTCGCCTGATCTGCCGCGGTGGGTTCTGGCGAGCAGTTTGAGCTGGGCGTTGATGCCGCCTTCTAAGCTGTTGGTGGTGGATTTGATCCGCTCGGGCGCAAGGACTCCTGCTGGCGGGTTGAGGTAGACAAACAGCATCTCGGACCGCCAAAGATGGTTGAGGCTGTTGTAGGCCTTTGCGCACGTTGTGGTGGGTCCACACGCGGGTCCATGCACCTGTTTTGGGGTCTTTGATCATGGTTTTCTCGTTCATCCATTCCCGGTAGATCGTTGAAAACTCGTGCAGTTGCACACCCCACGCGGCGGCTTCATCCAGTGTGGTGATCCGGGTCAGTTTCAGCGCAAGTCGGTAGATGGTGCGCCCGGCATCGGTGCGTGGGTTGGTGGTGGTGTAGCGGCGGACCACGCGTTGGGCGTGGACGAGGCAGCGTTGAATTTTCGTAGTCGGCCAGCACTTTTTGATTGCGCTGTATGCGCCTTGGCCGCCGTCGATGACGGCGATGAGTGGGGCTTCGATGCGTTCAAGCAGCAGTTGGTAGTCGCGGGTGGTTTCGTGTTTGCACCAGTGCCAGGCGATCACGTGGTCGATGGTCGCCGCGACGATCAGGCAGCCACCGGCGGTGTAGGTGCCATCGAGAAATACCTGGTCGTAGATCCGCTTGTGGTGGCCGGCGGTGGGGTCAGGCACATCAACGAGCCAGCACCACTTGAAGCGCCGCTTCATGGTGGCGCGGCTAACACCGTTTCGTTTGGCTAGGTCGTCGAGTGATATTGCGGTGGTGCAATGCTCGATGAACTGGGTGAACACTGCCGCGTTGGTGATGTCGTTTCGACGTTTGACGCTGGAGGCGCCGCATTGTTTGCAGCGCCATCTGGTGGTGCCTTTGCTGGTGGTGCCGTTGCGTTTCATTTCACCGCCGCAGTGGCAGCGTGGTTGGTTCTTCGACATTGCGACACCACACCACGCCGCGCATAGCACATCACGGCTGCCACACCGAGGATTTCCCGTCGGGGGCTAGATATATGCTTCCGGAGCATATACTTTCCGGAAACCTACAGGTCAATCCGTGAAAATCCGCGATTCCGGACACACTTTTTGACCCTTAACCCTCTTTTGCTTCAGAAACCCACCCTAGAGGGGCTATTAGTCATCGCCCAACGCCCTCATACTCGGAACGCAGGTCGCGCTGCGACCCCGAGCCGCTTGCTGGAGGTGAGGTCGCCTGTGTGCGTCCTTACCCGAGCTGGACTGCCCGGCCTCACCTCCACCTACTCGGGAGGTTGAAATGATTACTCAAACTACTGTTCGTCCGTCGGTCTGGATCGGCTGCCTTGCTTGCTATAACGAGGGCGTACTTAACGGGAGATGGTTCCTTGCAGAAGATGCCGGTGAGGTGACACCTGATGACCTGCACCAAAACCCCACAGCTCACGACGAGCTATGGATCTTCGATCATGAGGGGTTACCTTGCGGAACCAGCGAAATGTCGCCCGATACCGCACAGCTTGGGGTGAGGTCTTCGATGAGGTCGGAGAGGAACAGTGGTCTGCACTGCTCGCTTGGGTAGAAACAGGTTGTTACATAGCGTGTGATGATCTACCGAGCGTCTCTGACTTCGAGGAGCGCTACTGTGGCTGCTGGGACTCGTTCGAGGACTACGCTTACCAATTCGCTGAGGACATCTGCTTGATGGAAGGATGGCCTGAGGAGGCGCAGCGCTACTTCAACTGGGAAGCATGGACTCGTGACCTCAAGTTCGAGTACACCGTTGCGGATGCCCCTGATGGCGGCGTCTTTATCTACAGATCGTTATAACAACAAGACCCCGGTTACCTCACGGTAGCCGGGGTTCTTGTTTCCTCATCCCCTCTCTCAGAACTCCATCCCATCGTCCTCCAACGACTTCTGAGCCTGACTGACCTGTACACGCTTGCTAACGAGCTTGTTCCCATAGGAGCGCTCGACCTCCCGGGCCCGGCCGATGAGCATCTCGGAGTTCTTCGCGAACGTCCGCTCGACGGAGGCGCGGGTCCGCTCGACCTCCTCACGTGTCCGCTCATCGACGCGCTTGGAGATCACCGAGGCGAGAGTCTTTGCTCCGAGGGACGCGAGATGCCTCGCTTGTTCGCTGGGGATCGAGCGTGCGGTCATCGCCTCGGCGTAGGTCGCATTGGCCTCGGCGAGCCGCTCACGCGCTGCCTGCTGAAGACGCCGAGCCTCGGCCTGTCCCTCAGCTCGGCCTTCCTGTCGTCCCGCCTCGCGCGCCGAGGAGCGGACGGTCTGGGCGTCGCGCTCGGCCTCGTCGAGGATGTCGGCGCTCTCGGTCTGGGCGTCCGAGATGATCTCACTGGAACGCTGCCGTGCTGCTTTAACGAGGCGCTCAGCCTCCGCGCGCGCCTCTGGCTCCAACTTGGCAACCCTTGCGAGGGTCTCTTCTGCGGTTTCGAGGGCCTGCATCGAGGCAACATACTCGGCCTTCGCGAGACTCTCCGTGGAACGCTCCGACGACTCGCGCTCGATGTCGAAGCCCTTGGCGATCAGGTGCTCACGCAGGCCCACATGAAGGTCGCGAATCTTCTCCCACCCGGGCACTCGACGCCCGTCCTCGTCGCGCACGTCGCGGTGCTCGGAGTAGGCGCGCGACCAGTCCTGGCGGAGGCTGCCGGGGTGCTTCGGATCATCCCCGAAGGTGTCCGCGAGAACGTGCATGTGAGGGGTGTTCTCGCTGTACTGGAGAGAGATCCCGAGGATGCCATCCACGCCACCCGGGACGACGTTCGCGGCGAGGTACTCAAGGACCTCATTGAAGTAGCGCTCGGCCTCATCCCGGTCCTTCGCGACCCACCGTGAGCGGCTCGCGAGCTCGCCCGTCTCGGGATCGATGCGGCGCTTGCCCGTGCGTGGATCGATCGCAGGATAGAAGTCCGGCACCTCGTCGCACAGCGTGCGCGGAAGATGCACGAGGAACGTCGTCGTGGTGACAGTGCCGCCACGCATCTCCCCGCGCTTGTTCTTCTTATCTTTCGTGATCTTGCGCGACAACCTCGCGGCGCGAGCGTCGCCGTATTCCATGACCTCGCGAATGTCCTCACAGAGGCGGAAACCGCCCTCGCCGTCGTTGACATAGGACTCATTGAACTGCTCCTCCGCGACCATGATGTTCGGGTTCTTCTTCGCGTATCGCTCGACCGCCCCGGGGACGATCTCGCGCATCATCTCGTCAAGCGTCCCTCGTCGACCGGCGATGGACTTCGTATGCGAGATGTGACAGGACGCGCGTCCTGCTGCTGGCGCTGACAATGCCATCGTTCTCTCCTTCCTTACTTCGTTCGTCTGTCGTTCTCGATGGGCCCCGTCCAGGCCGTCGTGGGGCCCTGGCTCGCGTTGCTCGCCTGCCCACGACGCCCCTCCCGGGATCGGTGCCGTGCTTGTTTGGGTCCCTGGCTCCGCCTGCCCCAACAACCCCGTCACCGGGTAAGCCGTCCGTCTCTCCGGGGCCCTGCTTCGCTGCCCTGAGAGACGTACGTCTTACGCCATAAGACGTTTTTCGCTAACGCTCCCAAACGTCATGGCGCTCTCCGAGGGCGGGGACTGAGGTCGAACCTGCGCTCGCTCGGTTCTTCCCTCTGTCCCCAACACCGGTCAGAACGATGCGTACGCATCGTGACTGCCCGGCTGGTCGTCGCCTTCGTCAGACCCCCACTGGGGGTCTTCCTCCGGCTCCTCCGAAGCGTCGTTTTCGGTGTTATTCACACCGAGAATCCGACGCAAAGCATCCGCAATTTCAGGCTTGTTCACGACCTGAACAAGAGCCAAAATTGCGTCTGTGTTGTCCGCAAAAACAGCACCAGCAACAGCTTCACCGAGGGCCTTTTTTGCGGACACGAGTTCGGTCTTTTCGACCTCCTTCAATTTCCTTCGAGCAGCACGAGCTTCAGAGTTCCTCTTGTCGAGATACTTGCGAAGTTCGCTTGCTGTTTCGGGCAACTTTTCTTCTTGTTTCGTAGACATGATGTCCTCCTTTTCTTCGTATAAATGCCGCTGCCCAGACGGCGAGGATTGAGGGCAAGTTTTGGGTCAGATTTGCCAAGGCGAGGTCTGCTCTGGAAGCGATGACGAAGGAACCACCGCGCGCGGTTCGTCATTCACCCACTTGACCTGAACCGAGGACAACAAGCGAATCTCTCCAGCAGCCGCGAGTTCGGCCTTCTTCGCGTCGATGACTTCCTGCTCACGTTGCTTCCGAGCCAGCTCATCAGCCTTACGCTGCTCCTCAGCTGCCTTGTACTCGGCAGCTTGTCGCTCCTCTTCCATACGAGCTTTACGAAGCTGTTCAGCAACATGAGCCTGCTCATCAGCTTCACGCTGCTTCTGAGCGGCGATCTCCTCCGGCGTCGGTTCTGGTGGCACAACGACTTGCCCCTCCTGCGTGAACTCTGCGAGGACCACTTCGGGCGCAATGTGTTTACGGTTCGCGCCAGTGAGACGCGCGTGCTGTTCCACGACAGGCACAACGGTCTGCGCCGAGATCTCGTTATAGATCTGGTCGGCGCGAGCGCGGTCTTCGATCAGTTCGCACCGACGAGTGAGCTGCTCCAGGCTTTGGCGCAGATGCTCGTGCTTCTCATATTGGGAAGTACTCACGCGTACCCTCCAGGAACCCCTTGTTGACGTAGATCGAGAATTCACCTTCGGTCACCGGAATGATGACGGGGAAGCGCCGATATGCCTGCGACTTGTTCTCCGACGTTCGCCGAACCATCAGACCTGTCTCACGAACAAACTGGTCATACTCACCGGCGAGGCCATCGAGGAACGTCGTGTAGCTCTCTGGACCAGTTACGATGTTCACCCGGTTGATCAACTGGGTGTCCGAGCCCTTGACGTTGACGATAATCTTCTTCGCCGAGTCGCGGTACGGACCAAGAATGCGGAAGAGCAGACCGCGATCCTTGCGGCACGTCTCGATCATCGAGTACGGGCGAAAATCCTCCCAAATGACAATCTCTTCGCCGTCGTAATGTTCGAAGCTCACGTTTTCGCCGCCGATGGTGAAGTACGGCTTCTCCGCCCCAGGGTTCAGGGAACGTGCCAACGCCGCTGCCAGCAAATCTTTGCCGACACCGCCTTCCCCGCAGATGTAGAAATTGAGCACCTGACCCGGCGGGGTCTGGTGAACCAGCCAGTCGTAGCGCATGGCCTGGAGATGCTTCATCACGCCGGGCGCGGTCCACAGCTCACGGTCGCGTTCACGGACGTAATCCGGCGTCCATTCCCCGAGCGAAATCTTCAGGGCAGCCTCATCGCGCCGCTTACGCAGGTTCTTCGACAGAGCCTTCTCCTGACGAGCCTCCTTGTGTGCCTCCAGTTCCGAGCGCCAGTCCCAGTGAGGAGTGGCCTGCACCTCCGAGTCCTCGTACAAGTGCTTCCCCGCTTGCTGCTGCTTGGAGTTTTCATGCGTGAGGTATTCGACGAGATCAAGGAACGACGAAGGGGGCTTTGACTCCACACACTGCGGTGGCACCCCAAACGCCCGAGCTACCTGAGCAATTGACGCGAAAGAGGACCGCTGGATGACAACGTGGACATGAGGAGACTTAGGCGAACCCTGGACAAGAGCCGGGTTCTTAGCGATCTCGGCAGCCGTGTACACGTCCTTGTCATGCAAAATCCAGGCGTATCGCTTCACACCCTTTTTGGCGAGGGCCTTTTCCACCTGCTCCGTCGTGATGAGCGTCTGGCCCGTAGCTGGGTGCTCAAGGTTCTGCGTGATCATGAAGACGCGACCACCTGGATCGTTCGCGTAGGCCCACGGACCCCCGTCCTGATACGGGTCATCGTCAGTGCCGACGAGACCCAGGAGCCGCAGTGCTTCAGGTGTGGTTGCAGGTGTGGTTGAAGAGGAGTCGTTCTGGTCGTTTTCGGTCGCTTCGCTCCCAAAAACGACTGGAACGACTGCGCGGGACACAAGCCCAGTGTCCCGCGCATTATCGTTGGAATCACTAGCAAAAGTAGGGGTCGAAGAATCAAAAACGACTGAAACGACTGCTTTTTTTGGTTGCTCTGAAATGGCCTCAGACCCCGGTTTTTCGTTCGCTTCCGATGACGAAAAATAGTCGTTTTCGTGCGAGGGCTTGCCCGCTACGCGGGCAAGCTGATCTACTCCCTTTGGGGATGTGCTCGGGGAAGGGGAAAAAGGGGTAGCGGTCGGAGTGCTCATTTGGCAGCTCCAACAAGACGAGCGTCAGCCCAGGCTTTGAGGTCCTCAACGCGGTAACGAACAGAACGACCCGAGATGACGACGAAAGCGGGTCCTCGCCCACGACAACGCCAGGTACGCAGCGTTTTAGGCGAGATTGAGAGAAATTCGCCAGCCTGCTCAGTGTTGAGCAAATAGGGTTAGCCGGTACAGAGTCCGGCAAAAGGGTACAGTCATCGACAGTTCCTTCCCGATAAGGAGAAGGCTGCAAAACTATCGATGTGACGCTGTCACCCACCGTACGTCCCCAAGAAGTCAGCGACCCAGCTCAGGGCGGGATTCCCTGCTTTTTCCTCACCGAACCCGGGGAATCTCCAGGCATCGGATCTGGTACGGCGCGGCTCTATCGCATGGCCCCGTACGGCCTAACCCCTTAGCTGTTTTCGTCACCACCGACAGGGGACTCGGTGGCGGGTGGAATGACCACTTTCTCCGACGTGAGCCATTACCTCACGAAGGCAGCCACACTGGATTTTCCAGCGCGCTCTTAGTTTACAACAACAGTCAACGTTGCACAACCTATCGTAACAATCTACTCTCTTTGGTATGGGACGAGCGAAACTACAACCAGGCGAAGATACCATCAAGTCAGTCACGCCCCGCAAGACCGAGACTGGATACGAACTGCGCTGGCGTGTGCGTGACTTTGAGGGCCGACTCTATGCGAAACGAACACAAGCGAGAACCGTTGGTGAAGCCCGCCGGAGGGCCTTTGAGAAGGCTGAGCAAATCAAGCGTGCAACCTCAGACGCGACAGCCTGGACGCCCGCTGACTCCATCACAGACTTCGTCGACCGTGAGGTTGAGCCTGCCATCAAAGAAAAGAGACTCTCCAAAGCGTCACGTGCCCGCTATCTAGAGGTCATGGCCCACTACAGGCGCTACACACGAGGAATGTCCATCAGCGCCGCCACAAGCGCCTCATCGCTCATTCGCACGCTTAAGGACATCTCCAAGGAGATAGGCCCGGAGACGGCCCGACAGACCCGCTCTGTGGTATCAAATTACCTATTCGGACAACTCATCGTCCATCAGCTCACCTCATCGAACCCCATCCGAGGAATGTCGTTCGACTTCCTGAAATCTGAGAACAGCGAAGGCAAGTACTACCCCACACAAGCAGAGTGGCAGGCATTTCTTGATTATGTACTCACCGATGACCCTGATTCCCCGATGCCAGGTAAGGAGAACGTGCCTCAAGCACACAAACGCGAAGCGAAAGCCCGGCACGCAAGAATCATCCAACTCACTGAGTTACAGCTCGCGACAGGACTCAGAGCCTCTGAAGCTCGGCAGATCATATGGGCAGACGTGACCCAAGATAGCCACGATGTCGTATGGGTAACCGTCAGGCCCGAGATATCGAAAACAAAAGTAGGACGAACAATCCCCGTACTTGTGCCCGAGGTCGGAAAGCGCCTTCTTGCACGTAAGGGTAAGGATGAGGAACTCGTCATCCCACAGCCGAACTCAGGCAAGCCCTGGGATAAGGCAGGTGTGCACAAGGCGGTACGGGACTACTACGAGGGTGTAGCGGGCACATCCGAAGACCTCGCCTTCCTCAAGAAAATCCGCTCACACGCCTGGCGAGGAGCACTCAACACGATCACCGCGCCTCACCTCCGCCCGGACATCAGAGCTGCATACTTCGGACACACTGAGAAGGTCAACGCCCGTGCGTACACAGATCATGTGAACGTTCGTCCTATGATGGAGGCAGTAGAGACTCTGACCCAAAGAGAGTAGATCTACTCTCTTATCTACTCTCTTTGAGAGCAACATAGAGCGACAATCAACAACATACAGCAACACTGAGCCTCCGAGAAACCCGCAGAATCACGGCAAAGGGAGGGATAAAGAACCAGAAAGCCGTCCCCTGCCATCCTAAAGCGGGTGTCGGACGTTCGAATCGTCTCGGGGGCACAGTTACAGAACCCGCTTGATGCGGCTTCCTCACGGAGGCGCACCAAGCGGGTTCTGCTGTATGCCTGAGTTTTAGGGTACTTGTACTGTGCAAGCTTGGGTTAAAGGTCCATATTTCATAGAACGTAACATTGAAGTTTTATTAAAGACACACCTGAAAATTATGATGTGACACATAACATGTGGGCTAGTCTGAAAGTGACGGTATTGACCGATTCTAAGGAGGCTAAAGATGTCTTCCCATCTTAATCGTCGAGCCGCACTGCTGCTGCTCGGCGGCGGCGCAGGAGCCGCTTTTCTCAGCGCATGCGGCAGCTCGTCCTCAAACGCAGGAGGCGCTTCATCTTCAGCGAGTGCTTCAAGTAGTGCATCGTCCCCAGCGCACGGGCCTGAAACCGGTGGTGGCGCTGCCAGCAGTTCTGCGGCTGCGGTGAATGAGCCCAGTACGCAGCAGCCGGCGGGACCGAACAGCGCCGCATCCAGTGACACCACCCAGAACGGCACAGCATCTAGTAGCGCAGCCCAGAGCGGCGCCGCGGATGCTGCCCCCTCTTGAATCCGGAAATACTCCGGGTGAGGGGCATACTGAGCTGTCTGGGGAAGTCTCGCTTGAAGTGGACAGCTCCGGCCCACCCCAGGAGTATGCAACACGCGAGAAACCGCAGCAGAACACCTACCCGCCGAAGAAGCCCTCCACCATTAATGACCGCACGGAGCGGGGCCTGTACAGCAGCATCTCGTTCGCGGTGACCTCTCTGGATTATGCGCTGCAGACCGGTAATGCCCGCTACCTGGAGCAGTCGGCGATCGTTGAATCGGAGCAGCTGTATTTCAAGAAGTCTACTAACCTGATCGATACCCGCGACGGAAAATACTGGACGGCGGCAGGCAGCATTTTGCAGTACACACTGGTGGGCTCCCACCCTGTGGCATCCAGCGGAGGCGAGTACGTATGGGCGTACAACCTGGTACTGCTCAATGGTGACTTCTATGTGAAGGACGGCAAGGTGCACGAGGTAACCAAAGGAAACTTACTCCGGTAAGGGCGACTGGGGTAAACGCTACTACACGAACGGCGAAATTCGCGCTAAGTACGTGAACGGGCAGTGGCAGATTAGCGGACTGCTCTCCAATGATCTGCCTCTCGTGCCACCAGAAAATGGTGGTCAGTAAGCGCCTATCCTCCTCAACCATGGAAGAGGAAAGCTTTAACGGCACCGCTACAGCAGGGCATACTGCCGGTGGCTTAGGTCTGTCAAAGACTTCTCTTCTAGGGCAGGTGCTGAATGCCCGCCATGTGTTGAGGCGCGGTATCCGCCCGGCGTGGTCTCTCATAGCGGAGGCTGCACCGGGCGGTTTCGTGCGGGGGCACTGCTTGCAGGAGCAAGTGCCGCGTGTATGGTGTCTCATGTGGTGAGATGTGGAGTGTGCTGCGCGAGGGTGTGCGAAAAAATTTGGGGGTATACATTCAGATACATAATGTGATGGGTGGGAGGTCCCTCCCTTGTGTTGTCAGGGAACGGCGGAAAGTATAAAGTATTACTTGTACGTTAAACATTATTAAGGTCACAATAAAACTTCTGAAGGTTCGCCGTCCCGCTGTGTACGGTAAAAAAGTGACCTGGTTATCAACCGACCGAAAGGAACCTGGCTCATGTCTTCCGATTTCAACCGTCGTGCAGCATTGGGTGTGATGGGTGCTGGCTTTGGTGCTCTTGTCTTAGCGGCGTGCGATGTTAATCGAACCGTTACAAAGGAATCATCGTCCGCATCGGGTAACCCATCGGGGTCTAGCTCGTCTGCCTCGCCGTCACCCTCAAGCTCATCGTCGAGCTCATCAAGCTCTAGCTCCTCAAGCTCAAGCTCTTCCAGCTCCGCCAGCTCTTCCAGCTCAAGTCATTCACCCAGTACGAGCATGCGCACCGACTGGAGTGGTGAACCGAAGCTGGACTACGACGATTATGACCGGGCAGGGATCAGCGAGGATGCCACCAGGGAACACCCAGCGCGAAACCAAAGAGGCCCAAGAAGCCTGCAGCCATGAATCAGGAGTCTACCGAAGGGCTTTACTATAGTCTGGCGTATGCTATCGCGGGCATTGAGTATGCCTTGAACATGGGTGACCCCACATATGTGCAGCAGTCGGGGATGATCGAAAGCGAACAGCAGCAGTTCATTCGGGAGCATCCCCTGGAGGATATTCGCAACCATACGTACTGGGAAAATAACCCAAGGTACGAGTATAAATTTTTAGACCCGCATCCTCAGAAGAACGGGGATCAGTACAGCTGGGACTATAAACTGTATGTTGCCCATGGTAGCTACTATGTGAGCAACGGTCAGGTGCACGATACCACGTTGAGTTCGACACCGAAGCCAGATGAGAAACCTTCTGGGGAGTACTACCGGGGGACGATTACCGGCAAGTACACCAATGGCGCGTGGGTGCTTAGTGGGTTCTTTAACGGTGAGAAGAAAAGTAGCTCATCGTAGGGTTTCGGTGAGTGCTGCGAGTGTATCTGCAGCCCCTGAAAGTCATCTTTGCGATGCTCCCGGTCTGCTCCTGTCGGCTGGCCGGGAGCACCTTGCCATAGTGTAACTCCCTGAGACTTAGCGGTGCAGATATCGGCACCTAGCGTTGCTGCGGGTGGCGGATGGTCAAAACTTAGACCCCAGAATATGGCGGTTCGACAGCGGTATTAAGTTTATGGCCATGATGCGGAAACTGGGCGACAGCAGGTAGAACCTTGAGAACATGAAGGTTACTGCTGAGCTTTAAAGTTAATGGTTTATTGTTAGGGCTCAGAGAGGAGAGGAATAATGTCTTCCATTTTTAACCGTCGTGCAGCATTGGGCGTACTAGGCGCAAGCGCTGGTGCCTTTGTACTGGCGGCATGTGATGCCAACCGTTCCGTTTCAAAAGGGTCATCTTCCTCATCAAGCGAACCCTCAGAGACTAGCCCGTCCGCATCGTCTGCTACCGCGCAGACCGATATAGATATGAGCGGCGACTATAAGGGAAAGATTAACTTCGAGTCCGTTTTAGAGTATAAGAAGTCGGGCACCTACGAACCTGCCACTGAGGAACATGCGGCGCGAAACGTGCCCCAGCCTAAGAAACCGGAGGATGCCAACGATAAATCTTTGAAAGGTCTCTACCTGAGTGTCGCGTTTGCGGCGGCAGCCACCCAGTACGCCTACAACACTGGGGACTACTCCCTGGCGGAGGAGAGCGCCCTATCAGAGTCGGAGCGCGACAACTACAAAGGGCTTGAGAAGGTGCGGCTTAAGAAAATCCGTGAAGGCAACTACTGGCCGGATAATGTCACCATTGAATACGAGATTACCGAGCCGCAACCGTTACTAGAAGACGACCGGTATCTATGGTCCCGTACTTTCAAGATTACATACGGCAAGTTTGAGGTGGAAGACGGCCGGGTAATCTACCCCAAGAGCGGTAAAGGATCCGTTGTAGCAGAAGAGTTTATTGGCCTGGTATCCGCGCAGTATGTGAACGGGGCGTGGGAGATTAGCTCACACGATAACCGCCGCAAAGAGTAATGTGGCTTCGGCCCAAACGATTACCGGGTGCGGACAGGGGGGATTGGTTGTTCCGCGGATGGCGGGTGCCTTCCAGCAGCGTGTCAGAAGTAAATTCTACTTCGTGCGGTCTGGAGGGGCGGCGCTACTCGGTGGGCGGTCCACCCGCAATAAAAGCAGCAACCGCCCGCTTGAACGCCCGCACACCACGGTATGCCAGGCTCAGAAGCGAGAGCACCAGAAGAGCCCAGCCCAGAGGCAGAAGCACCACAAGTGCACCCGGCTGATGCGCAGGGTCAGCCAATGCGGCGTCCACCGCAAAAATTGTGGCCGTAAACACCGCACTGTACACCAGTGGAAGCGCCGTCAATAACACCCGAAGCGGCTTTTTCGCCGTCGCCGCCCACGACAGGCCCGCCACAGACAACCCGAAAAACACTGCAAACGCCAAACCCACTGAACGGTGCGCATACGTATAAGGCCCCAGGGCGTCACCCGCTGAGGAGGAAGAAAGCCCGTGTGCGAACGACCCCAGCGCATCCGTACTCAGGGCCAGTGACAGCTCGGGAACGGGGGCACCCGCCAGCCTGCCGTAGCCGGGAAGCACCCACGCGAAAAGGTACACACCCATGAGCAGGGAAATAGCAACCGCAACGTGGAGGAAAACACGTGAACCCCGCCCGGTCGCTTGATCGTGGGCAGCGCGTTCCTCCATAAACTGCCGAAGCTCACGGGTTTCGCTATGCTGCGGGTCGGGGGTGCCGCCCCCTGGAGTATGAGCGGCCTTCGTGTTCGCGCCGTAGCGGCGTTTCTTCTGACCTTGTGATAGACCCATACCTTCCATTATTGCGCAGAGCGGTTGGGTGCGTCAGCGTGGGATCTTTACCATTAGTGCAGCATATGCGGTGCGGAGTTCTCGGGTAGCTGCCGTGCGATAGCGCTCGTTGGCTGACGCCCCCATATAAGGGAAGGCCGTGGTGTAGTGGGGGTTAGGGGGTTACAGCTTGGTCAGGTCGATCTTGCCCATGTGCAGGATCTTATCGCGTGTGGCGGCGTCGGCCATGAGTTCGGCGATGTTGTGGGGGACGATCTGCCATGAGACACCCCACCGGTCGACGCACCAGCCGCAGCGCTCGGCCTCGGGCACGGCAGAGAGCCCCGCCCAGTAGCGGTCGATCTCTTCCTGGTCGCGGCAGGAGACGATCATGGAGACTCCGGGCGTGAAGGTGAAATCGTGGAAGGTCCCAGAGTCCGTGGCTGCCATCCAGGTGCCGCGCAGGGTAAGTCGGTGAACATGACCGTTCCCGCATCCAGCGGTCCGCCTTCCTCGTAACGGTACAGAGCACCGCGGCGGGCGTTATCAAACAGGGCGATCCAGGCGTTGGTGGCTTCCTCGGCATGAGCGTGATTAGTACCGCCGAACATGAAGGATGGGATAACAAAGGGGCGCGGATCGCCGTCCGGGTCGGTGAGCATGAGCTGCCAGGTCATGCCGAAACGGTCACGAACCCAAGCGTAGCGCGGGGAGAAGGGGTACTCACCCAGCTCCATGAGTACGCCGCCGGTGCTGAGCCGCTCATAGAGCTCATCAAGGTAGTCTCGGGCCTGTTCCTCTCCGCCGAATAAGAGCGGATCAAAGTTCAGGATGCAGCTGATCGACGGGTTCGGGGCATATTGGTTACCGCCGTTGATGAGCGAGAGCCTGAAACCGTGGATGCTGACCATCGCCGTGAGCCCGGGCGCCTGCTCGGCAATGGATGCATCGCGGAAAACATCGGCGTAGAACTGTGCTGCTTCGTCGGCGGTACCGTCGCACCAAATAGCGGGAGTGATGACCTGATCCATCCGGTCATCGTAACATGGGTGCACCGCGCGGTGGGGTACCGCTAAGAGCGAATTATGCGCGGTGAACGGGCGTGATGGGTGGGAGCGAGAGGGCAAATACGGTAGCATGGAATATCGAACGTGTATTCTAGGCAGCGAGGTAGACCATGAGCGAACCCACCAACTCCGCATCCGGCGTTGATCCTGCCGCAGATACCCTCTTTGCCGATCTCGAAAACACGCAGCCGCCCTACGATCCCGAATATGATGCCCATATTCCGCCGGAAGAAGACCCCTTCGCTCACGAATCTTTTATGCCAGAGCTCAACCCTGAAGCGGTGAATGCCCAAACCGTCACCGCCCATGAGGATGCGCTCGGCGAGTTCATGCCGCCCGCCTACCGAGTGGGCGGGTACGGAAGCGAGTACAACCCCGAAGACCCTTACGGGGAGCGCACCTATTCGCTGAGCACTATCGACCCCGCAACTCTGATCGACGGGCTTAACGACCGGCAGCGCGAAGCTGTTTTACACGCCGGTTCGCCCTTGCTGATCGTCGCCGGGGCGGGGTCTGGCAAAACCCGTGTGCTGACGCACCGCATCGCCCATCTGCTCGCAACCGGGCGGGCAACCCCCGGGCAGATTCTCGCCATCACCTTCACGAACAAGGCCGCAGCGGAAATGCGTGAGCGCATCCAAGCGCTGATCGGCCCGCGCGCACAGCACATGTGGATTTCCACCTTTCACAGTTTCTGCGTGCGCGTGCTACGCCGAGAAGCCAAGGCGCTCGGGCTCAAATCCACCTTCACGATCTACGACTCGGCGGATTCGCAGCGCCTGCTCACGCTCATTATCAAAGAGCTGAACCTTGACACCAAAAAGTTTGCCCCCAAGGCCGTGGGGCACAGGATTTCCGCCCTCAAAAACGAGCTGGTGAGCGCCGAAGAATACAGCGCGGCAGCCGCGAATAATCCGTGGGAAAAAACTATCGCGCAGATTTACACCGTCTATACCCAGCGCCTTCGCGCCGCGAACTCCCTCGACTTTGACGACCTCATCGGCAAAACCGTGTTTTTGCTCAAGAAGTTCCCCGAAATCGCAAACTACTACCGCCGTAAATTTCGGCATATTCTGGTGGATGAATACCAAGACACCAACCACGCCCAGTACGCGCTCGTGCGGGAGTTGGTGGGGGCGCATCCGCAGGGAAACACTCGCGAGCAGGGGCCGTACCCGGATGCTCCGCCGCCCGGCGAACTGACCGTCGTGGGCGACTCAGACCAGTCGATTTACGCCTTCCGCGGTGCTGACATTCGCAATATTACGGATTTCGAGAGTGACTACCCCAATGCGCACATTATTCTGCTGGAACAGAACTACCGTTCCACGCAGAACATTCTCTCCGCCGCGAACGCCGTGATTGAACGCAACCCCAACCGCCGCCCCAAGAAGCTGTGGACGGCATCGGGGGGAGGGCACAAAAATCGTGGGGTACGTCGCCGAATCCGAACATGCGGAGGCACGCTACATCGCCCAAGAAATAGACCGGCTTGCCGATGAACACGGCATCAAACCCTCGGATGTGGCGATTTTCTACCGCACCAATGCCCAATCCCGCGCCCTTGAAGAACTCCTGATGCGCGCCGGACTGCCGTACCGCGTGGTCGGCGGCACCCGGTTCTACGAGCGCAAAGACATTAAAGATGCGCTCGCCTACCTGCGCGCCCTCTCAAACCCGGACGACGACGTGAGTGTGCGGCGTATTCTCAACGAACCTAAACGCGGTATCGGTGCGAAATCTGAGACCGTGGTTGCCGATCACGCATCGGCACAGCGAATTTCTTTCTTCGCCGCCGCCCGTGCCGCTGCCGCCGAGCCGGGGAGCGTGCCGGGTTTGGGCGCTGCCGCCGTGAAAAAGTATGCTCAGTTCGTCAAGCTCATGGACGACCTCGCCCAGATTGCGCGCACCGAATCAGCCGCCACAACCCTAGAGGCGGTACTCGAACAGTCCGGCTATCTCGCCGCCCTGCGCGAATCTAAGGATATTCAGGACGAATCCCGGGTGGAAAACCTCTCGGAGCTGCTGGATGCGATGGTCGAGTTTGAGGCGGAGAACCCCGGCGCGGACTTAGAACAGTTTTTAGAGCATGTCTCGCTGGTGGCGGATGCCGACTCGATTCCGTCCCGGGGTGCCTCCGCCGATGGGCAGACCCCGTCTGCCGCGCAGATTGCCGCCGAGGCCGCAGAGGCGAAGGCGCAGGGCATGATTACCCTGATGACCCTGCACACCGCCAAAGGTCTGGAGTTCCCGGTTGTTTTCCTGACCGGGCTGGAACATGGGCTGTTTCCGCATCAGCGGGCGCTGACCGACGAGGGTGAGATGAGCGAGGAACGCCGCCTTGCCTATGTGGGGCTCACGCGCGCGATGCAGCGGCTCTATATCACCCGCTCTGAGACCCGCACGATGTGGGGCAAGAGCCAGTTCAACCCGCCTTCACCCTTCCTGGAAGAGATTCCCGAGGAGCTGATCGAGTGGCGCCGCCTGGGCGGTTTTGCCGGGTTTGGTGCCTCCGGGATGGGCGCATACGCCAACGGTGCCAGCGGGTATGGAGGCTACGGGCAGGGCGGCTATCGCGGGGCGAGCGGATACAGTTCCGGCGGTGGGCGCAATGCTGATGGGCACGGGTTAGACGGGCGCAGCGCGTGTGGCTACGGCACGGGATACGATGATTCCCGCTCCCGGGCGAACCGTGAACCATCAACCGCCGAGGTCAATGGTTCGGCAAGCTACGGTTTGGCGGCCGCAGCCAGCGCATCCGGGGCGGTGCGTAACCGCTCGCGAGTGCATCAAGGCAAGGAAATTCCGCAGCTGAAGGTGGGCGATACGGTGCGCCACACCAAGTTTGGAGAGGGCCGAGTTCTCGCTCTGGAAGGCACCGGCGATAAGACCGTGGCGAAGGTGCGTTTTGCCTCTGAGGAGAAGCGCCTGCTGCTGCGGTACGCACCGGTTGAGAAGGTCTAGCCAAAACCCAACACACCGAATAGTGATGCCCATTACAAAAATAGCGTGTGTGTTGTCTGATAAGTACACCCTCAACCAAATATCCGATAGAGTAGAACCGAGAGAAATTTAGAGCGTGACAGCGCGCCCTCTCAGGGGCGTAAAACACGTCGAATAGTAACTCACCAGACCAAGCCGCCGCACCCTAAAACGGCGGCACCACTTCGACGAAGAAGGACACCTGTGGACCTTTTCGAATACCAGGCGCGCGATCTCTTCGCAAAGCACGGTGTACCCGTGCTCAAGGGCATTGTTGCGACCACTCCCGAAGAAGCAAAGGCAGCAGCTGAGGAAATCGGCGGCCTGACCGTCATTAAGGCTCAGGTTAAGACCGGCGGCCGCGGTAAGGCTGGCGGCGTGAAGCTCGCTAAAAACCCTGATGAGGCATACGAGCATGCTCAGCAGATTCTTGGTATGGATATCAAGGGTCACACCGTTCACCGCGTGCTGGTTGCACAGGGTGCTGACATTGCTGAAGAATACTATTTCTCGATTCTGCTTGACCGTGCAAACCGCTCGTACCTTGCCATGTGCTCGGTCGAGGGCGGCATGGAAATTGAGCAGCTCGCCGCTGAACGCCCCGAGGCTCTCGCTAAGGTTGAGGTAGACCCGCTGGTGGGTATCGACTCCGCTAAGGCACAGGAGATCGTTGAGGCCGCCGGGTTCTCTGCTGAACTGCAGCCCAAGGTGGTTGAGGTTCTCGTGAAGCTGGGCGATGTCTTCAAGAAGGAAGACGCAACCCTCGTTGAGGTTAACCCCCCTCGTGCAGACCCCCGAAGGCGATATTCTGGCTCTTGACGGCAAGGTCTCTCTCGACGATAACGCGGAATTCCGCCAGCCCGATCACGTGGCGCTTGTCGATAAATCCGCCGAAAACCCGCTGGAAGCTAAGGCTAAGCAGCACGACCTGAACTATGTGAAGCTCGACGGCGAAGTTGGCGTTGTCGGTAACGGCGCCGGTCTGGTGATGTCTACCCTGGATGTGGTGGCATACGCTGGCGAAAAACACGGCAACGTGAAGCCCGCCAACTTCCTCGATATCGGTGGCGGCGCATCCGCTGAGGTTATGGCTGCGGGCCTTGAGATTATTCTGGGCGATGAACAGGTTAAGAGCGTTTTCGTGAACGTCTTTGGCGGTATCACCTCGTGCGATGCCGTGGCTGAGGGCATTGTGAAGGCGCTTGAGATTCTGGGCGATTCCGCAACTAAGCCGCTTGTGGTGCGGCTGGACGGCAACAACGTGGAGGAAGGACGCCGCATCCTCTCTGAGGCAAACCACCCGCTCGTGGTGCAGGCAACCACCATGGATTCAGGCGCCGACAAGGCAGCAGAGCTCGCTAACAAGGCGTAATCGCCACCGAAGGATTTATAGGAAACTATGTCTATCTTTGTGAACAAAGACTCTAAGGTCATCGTTCAGGGCATCACCGGCGGCGAAGGCACCAAGCACACCGCTCGTATGCTCGCAGCCGGCACGAACATTGTGGGCGGCGTGAACGCCCGCAAGGCTGGCACCACCGTTACCCACAAGGCAAAGGACGGCTCCGATGTTGAGCTGAAGGTTTTCGGTACTGTTGCCGAAGCTATTGCCGAAACCGGTGCAAACGTTTCGATTGTTTTCGTGCCGCCCGCCTTCACCAAGGCTGCCGTGCTTGAGGCTATTGAGGCTAAGATCGGTCTGGTCGTCGTCATTACTGAGGGCGTGCCTGTGCAGGATACCGCCGAGTTCTGGGCTGCCGCGAAAGCTTCGGTGGACGAGAACGGCAAGCAGATTACCCGCATTATCGGGCCGAACTGCCCCGGTATTATCACCCCTGAGGAGTGCCTGGTTGGCATTACTCCGGCGAATATCACCGGTAAGGGCAAGATTGGTCTTGTCTCTAAGTCGGGTACCCTCACCTACCAGATGATGTTCGAGCTCGCCGACATTGGATTCACCACCGCTATCGGTATTGGCGGCGACCCGATTATCGGCACCACCCATATTGATGCTCTGGAGGCTTTCGAGGCTGACCCGGAGACTGAGGGTATCGTGATGATCGGTGAGATTGGTGGCGACGCGGAGGAGCGTGCCGCCGAGTACATCAAGGCGAACGTCACCAAGCCCGTGGTCGGTTACGTGGCTGGCTTTACCGCTCCTGAGGGTAAGACTATGGGCCACGCTGGTGCGATCGTCTCGGGTTCTTCGGGTACCGCTCAGGCGAAGAAAGAAGCTCTGGAGGCTGCTGGCGTGAAGGTCGGCAAGACCCCTTCCGAGGCCGCTAATCTGATGCGCGAAATCTTCGCCAACAAGTAGCATTCCGCCCGGGTAGGGCAGCTAATAAGACCCCCGGCGGTGCGAGCCATTACGCTCGCGCCGCCGGGGGTCTCGTATATTCTCACAGCCAGGGTGCTATCTTCTAGTGAATAAACGCCACTCTTATTTAATCGGATGACGGACGACAGTCTTCATTTTTTCTGGGGTGGCTTTCCTCGGGTCACTGAGATAAATTTCATGATGTAGGCGCTCTGCACTCATATCTATTTGATAGCCATTTTGAACGGCAAACTCATGCATTGCAGCAACGGTTTCAGGCTCGCTGTCATAAGTGCCAATGTGCATACATTGTACGCAGAGCCCTTCATCGTAAGTTAGAAATTCAACCTTTGAAAAATCACGCTTTTTCTTCTCCGTGGCTGTTTCAATGGCCCAGTCGAAGTCTTCTTTGGCTACAAAATCTGGCAATCGAATGACGGATATAAAATGCATATCTTGTTTCCTCGTATAATCCATTTCATTTCCGCTTTTATTTTGCCACCAGAAACCTTCAAGAGGTGGAACAGTATAGTTAAAGAAGTCAGCTATCTTATGAGGACCTTTATGGCTCATTTTTAGGGTATAAGCCACTCCATACAATAATTCAATAGCTTCTTTATACTCGCCCCCATCTTGATTAGGGTCACCTGTCCCACGAACAGCCAAATAATTCATTGTGGGAACAGTGATAATGCTGGGTTCTGTCTTAGGCTGGTAGAGTTCTTTGAACTCTTTCTTATAATCAAAGACCATCTTCATTTCCTCCTTGAAGTAGATGAATTTCCTGATTGATCCAATCTAATTCCGCTAGCATTAGTTTTTGCCCAAGGCTAAAAAGCTGCTGAGCAATGGGGGTATGATGCTGACTATTTTCTCGTTCGTGTAACATGTTGCTGAGGTCAGTTTTAAGACTCTCCTTTCGCTTGGAAAGCGCGACAACTAACTCCTCGTTGTCTAAAAGAAAACTGGTTGCGAACCCCGTCATGAAATGTGTATTTGTGGGCTTACGTTCGCAAATCAGCTCTAGTGTTGATTCCTTTAATGCTTCAACACCTTTATCGGTAATCTGATATTCCTTTTTCTCTTTACCTTTACTGGCTTTACTGTCAGCCAGCCCCTTTTTCTCTAATTTATCAAGAATGTAATAAATAGATGAGAACCCAATGTCTGACCACTGACGCATGCCACGTTCTGTAATTACCTGTTCAATGTGATAACCGTGCTGCGGACCTTCAGTCAGAATACCTAGAATAAGTTGTTCATTTAATGAAATACCCATAGACACCTTCATCATATTATTCTAGTAGTAGAATACTTCTACTCTAGTACTAGAATAATATATTGTCAATACTTATAAACAGCCTACTTTTAGGGTGCTGTCCATGGAAGGGTGCTGCGCTCATGCAACGGAACACCGTACCTATACCGCTTGTTTCTAAAATTCGGCCAGAAGATATTTGTCGTGGTGCGTGGGCTGTTTGGTGGTTGCAAAACAACCTCTAAAGAATAACTCTCCACATATTGAATACAGACAAGAGCTCTTGTCAGACTAGCCTTTCTGGGGTGGTGGCTCTACCCCAGCGTGGTGCCGAAGGCTAGGCCCAGCAGGTAGGTGATGCCCGCCGCGCCCAGCCCGATGAGGATTTGGCGCAGTCCGCGGCGCATCGGGGAAGAACCCGAGAGCAGGCCCACGATACCGCCGGTGAAGCCCAGTGCCATGGTGACGAACAGGAGTGAAAGCAGCATCGCCCAGAGGCCGGAAAGCCCGAGAATATAGGGCAGAATCGGCACGAGCGCCCCGGATGCGAAGAAGCTAAACGATGCCGCCGCCGCGCCAATATCCGTACCGAGTGCTACATTCTCTTCTTCGCCTTCCTCATTCGCACGATGCGACAGCGACGGGTCACAATCGCAGTCGAGGTACCCGAAACGTTCCAGCGCGCGGTGATGCGCCGCCTCCTCATCCATGCCGCGCGCCCGGTAGATGAGCTCAAGCTCGTTCGCATCAATATCAAGGTCGCCCGCCACGCGCAGGGTCACCTGGGTCGGCTGGGATGCATCCAAAAGTTCGCGCTGGGAACGCACCGAAACGAACTCGCCCGCCGCCATGGATAGCGCGCCCGCGAGCAGCCCGGCAATCCCCGAAAGCAGCACCATAGAGCTGGCTGCGCCCGAGGCCGTGATGCCAATCGTTAGCGCCAGATTCGAGACCAGCCCGTCGTTCGCGCCGAACACCGCCGCGCGGAAGTTGCCGGAGAGTTTTTCGCGCCCGCTGGTGGCTAGGGCGCGAATGATTTCTTCGTGAATAGCCTCGTCAGCCGCCATTTCTTCGGTGGCGTCCGGGTCTTCGGCGTAGGGGGAGCGGGATTCGGCCATTTGCGCCATTGCCAGAATAAAGACCGACCCGAAATGCTTCGCCATGAACTGCAAAAATGCGGATGAGAGCGACGGGCGGACGGGTTTGCCAACGTGTTCACCGAGCATGTCGCGCCAGTGCTGTTGGTGGCGTTTCTCAGCCTCGGCAACCTGCATCAGAATCTCGCGGTCTTTACCTTCGGCTCGCTGGGCCAGGTAGCGGTAGATGCGTGCCTCCGACTCTTCATCAGCCAGGTAGCGCCGCCACCGCCGGATTTGCGCCTCACTTGGCTGGGCGACGGGCTGGTGCCGTGCCGGTACATGGTCAAGCGCTCCTGTGCGTGCCGCCGTTGGGGAAGGGGCTGAGTGTTCGGGGTTGCGGCGCGCGGGGACATCCGGTGCGGTGAACGCCTGCGTGGTGATGGGCTCTCGCCGGTTTCTGCCGGGTGTTGCCTGGGCGGGGGAGTGGTTGCTGCTGCCGGGTGCTTCGGGTGTGTGTTTGCGGGGCTCGGGTGACATGGGGCGTCTTCCTCAGGGTGGCTGGTGCGTGCAAAACACTAGAATAGACGGGCGCTGGGCGAAAATCTAGGTAAACCCAACCGGGTGCTGATGTTCGCCGGGCCGAAAAAATACGGGCAGCCGCCACCGTGCTGATAGGGCTTACTCGCCTAAGTGTCGCACCCACCTGTGCCCGCACTTCTGCCGGAATATGCGGCGCATATGGTTATACCGTGGCTGGTGGTTCCCAGGCCACAGACGTGAGGGGGCAGCAAAAAGGGTGGGTGCCTTCCCCGAGCTAGGGGAGGGCACTCACCCGGTGAGCCTATAGGGCTCAGAAAGGCTGCCTGTTAGGAGATTTCGCCTGCGCTGTTCTCTAGGAATGCGCGAATGAACCACTGGAACTTCTCGAGTTCGGCGGTCTGGCCGATCAGCAGGTCTTCGGTGATGGGGTCAACCTTGCCCGCAAATTCGATAGCCTTGCGCTGTTCCTTGATCACGCGGGTGTACACCTCGTTCAGGGCGTGCAGGTGGTCGGTGACGCGGGCACGGCCTACGGGGTAGTCTTCGTGGCTGCGCGCTGCGACTAGGGCACCTGCGAGGCCGTTGGGGGTTGCACCCAGGGTTGCCATACGCTCTGCGATGTCGTCTACGAAGTTACGCACAGTATCAACCTGCGGGTCGATCATTTCGTGCACGGCGATGAAGCCGGGGCCGGTCACGTTCCAGTGTGCGTGCTTCAGGGACAGGTGCAGCTCGTTCAGATCGTGCAGGCGGCTCTGCAGAACTTCCGAGATTTCTTTGCCCTCGTCAAGGGTAAGACCGGGTGCGGTGTATTTGCGAATGCCATAGTGACGACTCCTTAATGCTGTGTAGATGCCCGCCCGGTGGTTATCGTGAGAAAACCCGGTCGGTACGTTGATATTAGTAAATCATTTTTAGACCGTCCCGTCAAGATTATTCTTATTTATTCATAATAAGCATTGCTTGATATGACGCCTTGAAAACCCTAAGAGTTTGAGAAAGCTAGGCTAACCTCAAGACTAGCGTCCGAGCGCCTTAAAAACGCTCAGCTCCAGCTCCTCATGCCGAAGACGCACATCCCCTAAACCGGCGGGAACCTCAAGCTCACCGGGGACTACAATCACCTTCATACCCGCATCCGTAGCGCTACGCACCCCGGAAGGGGAATCCTCAATCGCCACGCACTGGCTGGGGTCCACACCCAAACGCTGCGCCGCTAAAAGATACGGCTGCGGGTTTGGCTTCGGATGCGTGGTCTCATCATTACCAATAACAACCGAGAACGTTCCCTCAGGGGCGGCATCAGCCGTGCGCTGAGCCACCGCAGTCGTAGCATTTGTAACTATTGCCGCCGGGATACCCGCATCACGCACCTGCACCAGAAAACGCTCAATCCCGGGCAGAAACTCCACCGGAGAATCCGCCAATGCCGCACGCACCTTACCCACCAGCCGATCATTAATCTGCTGATCCGGCAGGTTCACCCCGCGCTCACGTAACCTATCCAGCGTGAACTTCATGGAATAACCCAGGCAATCCAGGGTGTCCTGCGCGGTCCACACACCACCAAACTCCGCCGCCAGCTCAACCTTCGCGGCCGCCCACACCGGCTCGGTATCAACCAGCGTGCCATCATGATCAAAAAGAATCGCCTGAGGAAAATTCCCCTGAATATTAGTGCTCATGCCATTAAGCCTACCGGGCATTTCTAGGCCGCCCGTATGACAACATCCTCAATCGTCACCAGAAAATCGGTACCCGCATTCAGCGGGTCTCCCGCAATATCGAGCAGAGCATCGGCAACGTCCTCACGGGCAATCGTTGGGATACCCGGAACATGCGCAACACTCGTCACGTCAACCACCTTCGCCCCGCCCTTACCAGGCTCATCTGTGAGCCTGCCCGGCAACGCCCGCGAAATATACGGCTGATACTTAGCAACCATAGCGTCGGCCTTCGCGCGGTCCCTAAAAATACTGCGCATAATGGTCTTGCACGCCACACGCATTAAAAAAGATGCGCTCCGCACCGTGTCACCCACCCCGTAGGCGCTCATAAGAACACAGTGCGGTACACCCGCACCCACCACCGCCTCCATAATGAGCGGCAGGCGCTTCTGCATGAACTTGGTCGATAGAAACTCCCGTACCGTAGCTTTCTGCCCCAGGATGCTAACCATCACATCCTGCCCGGAAGAAATCGTGGCAAGCTGCTCGGAATCGTTCAGGGCGCCGGGAACAATAATGAGGTTCTGATGCGCCCCCAAAAGCGCCACCGCCTTATCGGGGTTACGCACATAGGCGGTGACCGTGTGCCCCTCCTCTAACGCTTTGCGGGTGAAAAGGCTTCCGGTGCGACCGCTCGCTCCTAAAACCAGTATTTTCATGTAGGCTCCCATTATTTATCGGTGTGGTTGGTATGGGTTTAACGTGGTTGGTGTGGGCACCCGCAAGCACCCAATGTGCTCAGTATAACAATAAAGTTTTTGGCTAAAGTTTAGGTTTATGTGGGTTTTACTGCGGAAAAACCACTGACATGGTGAGTGCTGCCCCAACCCGGGGCGCAAACCGTTTAGGATGGCACAGTGAACGAAAAATCAGAGCGCTCCGGATCGCACCCGCACGTAAACTCATTGGCTGCACGCACACCTGCCGTCGTACAGGTTGCAGCCCTCTACGCCGCCTACCCCATGGCGCTTGTCTCTGCCGCCTGGATTACCGTAGGCCGTGCCCTCTTCGGTGCAGCCGGTGACCTCGTACCTATTTTTGCTATCTCATTCGGCCCGGCGCTCGCACTCATACTGTGCCTGGCGGCCCGCTGGGCCTTTGCGGATGCGCGCCGCGCTGTCGCGGCCGCAGAGCTCACCCGCCCCGCCTGCCGCTGGGGTGTGGCGATTGCGCAGTCTGCCTGCTGGGTGCTGGCGTTTTTATTCGGCATGTTTATCCCGGACTACCGCGCCGGGGTGCCGGTGTCGGGAATGGGTGCGCTTGTGGGCGGCGAGTACGTGGGGTATGCGGCAGGGTTCGGTAACACCTTCGGTATTCTGACGTTCGCGGCCGCTATTACTGCCGCCGCGTTGGCGTACAGTGCGAACCGGCGTGGGGCGCGCCTGCAGCAGGGTGTTACCGACGAGGTTTTGGAGGAGCAGGCGCGACAACAAAGCCCGTATGACTTCCTGGACTGAGACCTAGTCTGATCCTCTCATCCCGCGCCCTAAAAGGGCTCTTTATACGAATAAAGCGGCGAAAACTACGCTTTATTCGTATAAAGAGCCTTTTTTAGCACTGAATTTTGGTCCCGAAAATCGGCAGTAGCCCCTTGCATCCAAACCTTGAGTGTAGTAGACTCAAGTTAGCTGTATAAAAAGAAGGCGCAGGATGCGCCCCGCACAAGACGCGAAAGGATAAGATTTATGGACGCAAAATTCACCACCAAGAGCCAAGAAGCGCTCTCCGCCGCTAATATGAACGCGCAGACAGCGGGTAACCCCAGCATTGAACCTGCGCACATCCTCAAAGCACTGATGGACCAGCGAGAAGGCGTTGCCGTAGCGGTTCTCAAGGCCGCAGGGCTCGATATCGACGCCATCTCGGAAGCCGCATCCGCAGAGATTAAGAAACTGCCGAAGGCATCTGGCGCATCGGTGCAGAACGCAAACTTCAGCCGCAGCGCCCTCGCCGCTATTCAGAGTGCGCAGACCCACGCTCAGAAATTCGGTGACACCTACATCTCCACCGAAATGCTGCTGCTGGGCATCGCAAGCGGCGATAGCGATACCGCTCGCGCGCTTGAAAACCTGGGCGCAACTGCCAAAGTCATTGAAGAGACCATTCCCCAAGTACGAGGAGACCGCACCGTGGATACCCCGGACCCCGAAGGCACCTTCCAGGCCCTTGAAAAGTACGGAACCGACCTGACCGCGCTCGCCCGCGAAGGCAAACTCGACCCCGTGATCGGCCGAGACTCCGAAATCCGCCGCGTGGTGCAGGTGCTCTCACGGCGCACCAAGAACAACCCCGTGCTCATTGGTGAACCCGGCGTCGGCAAAACCGCCGTGGTCGAAGGGCTGGCTCAGCGCATGGTCTCCGGCGACGTCCCCGAATCCCTGCGCGGTAAACCCTGATCAGCCTTGACCTTGGATCCATGGTTGCGGGCGCTAAATACCGCGGCGAATTCGAGGAACGCCTCAAAGCCGTGCTCGAAGAAATCAAGAAATCCGAAGGCCAGATCGTCACCTTTATCGACGAGATGCACACCGTGGTTGGTGCGGGCGCATCCGAAGGTTCCATGGATGCGGGCAATATGCTCAAGCCCATGCTGGCACGCGGTGAGCTGCGCATGATTGGCGCTACTACACTCGACGAGTTCCGCGAGAATATTGAGAAAGATCCCGCTCTGGAACGTCGTTTCCAGCAGGTGTACGTGGGTGAGCCTAGTGTTGATGACACTATTGGTATTCTGCGTGGGCTCAAGGAACGCTACGAGGCGCATCATAAGGTGCAAATCTCGGATGCCGCCCTAGTCGCCGCCGCAGCACTTTCAAATAGGTACATTCCCTCACGTCAGCTGCCCGATAAGGCGATCGACCTGGTGGATGAGGCCGCATCGCGCCTGCGCATGGAGATCGACTCGGCCCCCGAAGAAATCGACCAGCTGCGCCGCGCCGTAGACCGTCTGACCATGGAAGAACTGGCCCTCAAGAACGAGACCGACCCGGCGTCTAAAGAACGCCTGGCGGCGCTGCGCAAAGACATGGCTGATAAGAAAGAACAGCTGGATGCGCTCAACGCCCGCTGGGAAGCCGAAAAGGCCGGTCTGAACCGCGTGGGCGATCTCAAGAGTGAAATCGACGAGCTGCGCTCGCGTGCCGAGGTGGCACAGCGCGAGGGTAACCTGGCGGACGCATCCCGCCTGCTCTACGGCGAAATTCCCGCCAAGGAGAAGGAACTGGAAGAAGCTCAGCGCGCCGAAACTGAGGCTCATGGCGAGGCTATGGTCTCTGAAGAGGTCACGGCTGACGACATTGCCGAGGTTATCTCTTCCTGGACGGGCATTCCCGCCGGGCGCATGCTTCAGGGCGAATCTGAGAAGCTGCTGGAGATGGAGAAACGCATCGGTGAACGCCTGATCGGTCAGGAAGCCGCCGTGGTTGCTGTGGCGGATGCGGTTCGCCGCGCCCGCGCCGGAATTTCCGACCCGAACCGCCCGATTGGTTCCTTCCTGTTCCTGGGGCCGACCGGCGTGGGTAAGACCGAGCTTGCGAAGGCTCTGGCGGAGTTCCAGTTTGACGACGAGCACGCCCTGGTGCGCATCGACATGAGTGAGTACGGCGAGAAGCACAGCGTTTCCCGCCTGGTGGGTGCGCCTCCCGGATACGTGGGTCACGAAGAAGGCGGTCAGCTGACCGAGGCCGTGCGCCGTCGCCCCTACTCCGTGGTGCTGCTGGACGAGGTTGAGAAGGCTCACCCCGAGGTCTTCGATATTCTGCTGCAGGTGCTCGATGACGGTCGTCTGACTGATGGTCAGGGCCGCACCGTGGACTTCCGTAACGTGATTCTGATTCTGACCTCGAACCTGGGTTCGCAGTACCTGGTCGATCAGGAGATGCCGTTTGAGGAGCGCAGCGAGAAGGCGATGCAGGTGGTTCACCAGGCGTTCCGTCCCGAGTTCCTGAACCGTCTGGATGACATCATCATGTTCGAGCCGCTCTCTTCCGAGCATCTGGGGCAGATTGTGAACCTGCAGATTCAGGGCATGGGCAAGCGTCTGACCGACCGCCGCCTGACCCTGGATGTTACCCCCGCCGCCCTGGAGTGGCTGGGCTTGGCAGGGTACGATCCGGCCTTCGGCGCCCGCCCGCTGCGCCGCCTGGTACAGCGTGAGATCGGTGACCGTCTGGCGAAGGGCATCCTCTCAGGTGCCATTCACGATGGCGACACCGTAGAGGTGGATGTGAACCCGGATGTTGCAATGGACGGTCTGTCGGTGACCTCCAAGCGGTAACGGGTAACACAACTGGCACAGATAATGCGCGCCGCACCGGGAAGTATCCCGGTACGGCGCGCATTCTTGCTAGTAGATGAAAGGTGTTATGCCTGCTTGCGGCGGCGTGCCACCAGTACGACAGCGGTACCCGCTACGAGGGTGAACAGACCAACCCCGGCAATGGTTAGCGCACCCGAAGCGCCGGTGCTTGCCAGCCTGCCGCGAGTGGTTGAAGCCGCCGAGTAGCTGCCCGTGCTGCCGGTTGAGGCGACAGTCCCGGAGGAAGAGACACGCGATGCGGAGCCACCCGAGTAGCTGCCGGATACCCTGGCCTCGCACGCTACCCCGTCTTTGTCGCGGTCAAGGTGGCCGCTGTAGTGTTCGCTGCCTGCCTTAATATTGTTCAGGCCGCGGGCGCGGGCTTCGGTGCAGTTATCAAGCTCATCATTGGTGGAGGTGTCAGCGGCTGCTGCCTGCTCGCCTCCGGTGGTGCTGGCGGTGCCGGAACCGGAAGTGCCGGTTGCTTTAGTCTCGCACCCCACCCCGTCCTTATCGCGGTCAAGGTGCTCACCGTAGTGCGGGCTGTTCGCATCAATATTGCTGAGTCCGCGCGCCGATGCTTCGGTGCAGTTCGTGGGGATCTCCCCAGCTACGGCCGAGCCTGAGCGGCAGCAGCCAGGTGCTCCGCGTTTGCGGATGCGTTCGGCACGTTATGTTCAGCAGAGGAAGAGTCCTGCGCCGAATTGTTTGCTGCCTGCTCACTCTGGCTGGGGGCAGCGGAAGGCTGCACCGGAGGCTGCGGCTTGCCCGTCACCGCTGCGGAGGCGCTTGAGGCAGCGGGTGTCTCGGTGGCGCTCTGTGCGGCAGAGGCTGAGGAGCTGGGGGCTGCTTCGGTCGGTGCGGGCGCAGCGGAAGCAGCAGCTGTATCGGTGGGGGAAGCGCTTGGTGCTGCTGCCGCCTGGATTGTTACGGTCGCGGCGTCGCCGCCGCGGCGGGGATCCTGTTTATTGAGCGACCCGGTAAGCACCGTGAGGGTCACGGTCTGCCCGGGTTTGAACCCTTCCTGCCAGGGGATGGTGCCCGCCACGTTGCCGTTTGCGTCGGCCTCAACACGCAGGTAGGGCTGTCCGCTTACGCCACCGCCATCAATTTTGAGGGCGAGTACCGAGGGTGAGCCGTCTTTGGCTTTGAACCCGGTGCCGGTGAAGCTTAGGCCCTGCCCCACGGTCCAGGAGCTGGGGAAGGTGATGGTTGCCCCGTCGTCGTAGGTGTGGCTCGCGTTTGCTGCGGGTGCCACGGCGGCGGTGTTGGTTGCGGGTGCCGCGAATGCGGCGGGGACGGCGGTCGCGCCTACGAGGCTGAGGCTGAGCGTGGCGACGGCGCCAATAGTTGCGAATTTGTGATGAGTTGTCATACCTAAAATTCTATAGGCACCGCGTAGGGTAGAATGCCCGAAAGACGCTTCGGGACTGTGGTGTACAACAGTATGGATACCCTATCTTTAAGCTGTTAGTTGAGGTTTACTCCCAGAAATTCTTTCCGTGCGCGGGTGAGCAGTGCGCGGTCCCAGCCGCCGCACGGTCACTTTCGGTGCGGATACCCGCAGTGTGCACGGTCATGGCGGGGCGCATCCTACAATGGGTGCAGTACATTCTTGAACGACGGCACACTGGGACGCAATGGATAAATGGACTGACACGACCGGATTCGATAATCACGAGATTGCCGCCGTGCACCGTGCCGCGATCCGTTCTATCCAGCGTGTTGTTGCCGAGACCGCCCAGCCGCACCAGCCTGAGGTTGCCCTCGAAGGGGTGGCTGGTATGCTTCGTGCAGGCCGGGTGCTTGCGCTTACCGGGGCGGGGGTTAGTACCGAATCCGGTATCCCTGATTACCGTGGCCCCGCCGGTTCCCTGCGTGAGCACCGCCCCATGACCTACCAGGAATTCCGGTATGATGACGCTGCCCGCCAGCGCTACTGGGCGCGTTCCTATGTGGGGTGGCGGCGCATGAAGGAGGCCAAACCTAACCGCGCCCACTATGCGCTGGTTGAGCTTGAGCAGCACGGCGCTGTTTCTGGGGTGATCACCCAGAACGTTGATGGGCTTCATGCCCAGGCGGGGAGCAGAAACATACTGGCTCTGCACGGTGATCTCTCAACGATCATATGCCTCACCTGCGGGCACCGTGAGGGGCGGGCGAGCCTGGATATTCGTTTGGATGCCGCAAATCCCGGCTATTTGGCGCGTCTTGCGGGCACTGATTTGCGGGTTAACCCTGATGGCGATGTTGAGTTGGATAACGATTTCATCCGTGATTTTGTGATGATCGGGTGCATTGCGTGCGGCTCCCAGCGCCTTAAACCGGATGTGGTGTACTTCGGTGAATCTGTGCCCGCCGAGCGGAAGGAGCGGCTGCGGCACATGCTGGCTGATTCGACTGCTCTGCTGGTGGTTGGTTCGTCGGTGGCGGTGATGAGCAGTTATAAGATTGTGTTGGATACGCTCAGGGCCAATAAGCCGGTTGCCGTGTTGAACGGTGGGCCGGGCCGGGCGGATGCGCGCGCCACTATCTGTGGCGCACCAATGTGGGGGATGCGCTGGGCCAGCTGCTTGACCGGTTGCAGCTGTGAGCACCGTGACCTCAGGCGCCGCCACGCACACAGGAGAAGAATAATAAAGAAATACGCAAGGTGCACCGAACACCGGGTTAGAGTATTTCCCCTAATGGGGGCGTACATTAGCGCAAAATAGTGCGTGCCCTATCGCCGCTATTTGACCCACACCATAATCGTAGGCCATGTAATATTATTGCTTCGCCGATAGAATATAAGGCATGACAATTCGCACCAAGATTGCCACTTTCGGTATCATAGCCGCGCTTGCGGGCGGCATGGTAGGCACATCCGCTCTATTGCCTCGGCCGCGCCGGTGGCTGCTCCCACTGCCACCAGTTATTTCAGAGCTGGAGCAACCGTTAATTTCCCCACCACCTGGACGGCGGGGCAACCGCTAACTGTTACCGGGCAGGGGTTTAGAACCAGAAGCGGTCGGTCGGTGACTGTTGTATTGCGTGGCGATGAGGGCGAGATTTACCACGAGGTGCGTCCGGATGCTAATGGAAAATTCACTACTTCTATCCCGTGGTCGAATAGTTTACAGGCTGGGCAGAGCATTGAGTTTGAGACTTTCGCGTTGACCCGGGGCGGTTTCTACGAGGGCAGCGAGGTTGATGTGCGGGTTGTGGCCGCTCCGGCGCGGCAGAACCCTGCCCCGCAGCCGAAGACCACCACCGGTGCAGCCCAGAAACCGGCGGAGAAAGATAAGTCTGGTGAAAATAAGAACGGCGGGGGCTCTGACGGCGGCAGCACCTCTGGGGATAAGAATAATAAGGACGGTAACGGCGGCTCTGGTGACAATAAGAACCAGGGCGGCAGCGGCGGCGACAATAACTCCGGCGGCAATAATAATAATGCTGGCGGTGCCCAAAGCGGCGGCGGCAGCGACCCATCAGCCTCCCCACAGGGTGGGCAGCAGGATAGTAACGGGGCCTCTGGCAGCGCTATAGATTCCTCCGAACCGGATGGTCCTTCCGATAAGGTTTCGGCTAGTGCCAGCGAGTCCAGCCCCAGTGCGTCAGCCTCAGCCTCTGCCAGCGGGAATAAGCGTTTTCATAACTGTAAAGAAGTGAAGGACGCCGGGCTGGCCCCTATTCATAAGGACCACCCGGATTTTCAGGAGGGTTTTGACGCTGACCATGACGGTGTGGGGTGCGATAAGCCCGCAGACTTCGGCAACGAGCCTGTGACGATTACCACGGGTGCTGCGGCTGGGGATTCTTCTGCCTCTACGGAGGCCTCGGGTGAGCAGGGCTCTTCCGGGCAGGGGTTTAGCCCGGCAGATCTTGCGGACCCCGGTAAAAACGGGGTTTTGCTGGCTGCCGGTTATGTGCTGATTGTGGGCGGAATTGGTGGAGCAATATTCCTGGCCGTGCGCAAAATGCGTAAAGAGTGATGCCGCTCTCGCGTATAACCCGCTGTGGGTGAATTATTCTCTACATATTCAAGAACGTGCCTATAAGAATGCAAGAGTGTATTGCGGGTCAATTTAGAGCACTTATGCGATGAGCCGCCAGCCACAGAGGCCATGTCTTATACCGTTAATATGTTCCTAAAACCTGCCAGATCAGGGATATAGCACCAATGATTTAAGGGTGGGTTTTACGTCTAAGGAAGGTTAACCATATTGACGAACACCATAGTCTTCTGCGTGCAATAACTGCATTTAATACTGTGCGTACAGATAAAATTAAGTCATGAGTATTCGCACTAAATTTACTACATTCAGCATCGTTGCCGCACTGGGGTGCGGCATGGTTGGTGCAACTGTTCCCGCTGCTTTTGCAGCACCTGGTTCGGTTCCAGCCGCAGCCGCTCACGTTTACGAAGATGGGGCGAGCCTGCAGTTTCCGGACACCTGGACCGTAGGTCAACCCCTGCACTTTACAGGTACCGGTTTCAAAGCAACTGATGGTTCCCCTTCTATTCTGGCGATTAAGATCAACGGCGGCCCTGTCAGCGGCGCCCGCTACCTAGAGGTTAAAGCGGATGCGGACGGCAATATTTCTGGCTCTATCCCTTGGCAGGAGAACCTTAAGGCCGGGGAAAGCGTCGAAATTAATGTGCTCACCGGCTCGTTGAATAAGAAAGACCGGCAGCGTGGCGGCGTGGCGGCTACGGTGACCGTCGTGGACAATTCGGCTGCCCCGTCTGATTCGTCTGTACCGAAGGACACCCCTTCTGAGACACCGTCACCTTCGGAGAAACCCAGCAGCGTGCCTTCGGAGTCTCCTTCAGCTCCTGCTCCCAGCGCGAGCTCACCCGTTGCTGCCCCATCTGAATCACCCTCTGAATCACCGGCTGAATCGCCCTCGGCAACCCCGAGCGAGACCGCCCCTTCGCAGCAGCCCTCGGCGACCTCCAGCGAAACCTCATCGGCTTCCACTGAGGTATCGGAGGGTGCTACCGCAGAAGCATCACCAACCCCGCGTTTTCAGAACTGTAAAGAGGTGTGGGACGCTGGTCTGGCCCCCATCCACAAGGGTCACCCGGACTTCCAGGAGAAGTTTGACGCCGACCATGATGGAGTCGGCTGCGAGGATAAGCCTGACTACGAGAACAGCGCCTCCCGCGTGGATTCTAATGGCGGGGTAGCCGCTAGCGACAGCAATAATAATAGTGGCGGCAGTATCTCTGGGCGGCTGGCAAGTACGGGTGCGGCCGGTGTTGCCACCATTGCGGGCTTGGGTCTGGCTGCTGTGGGCGCTGGTGTTGCCGCAATTGTGGTGATGCGCCGCCGTAAGCAGAACTCCTAAGCCTTGATTCCCTAGATGTTGGCTGGTGCGCGTTACCTAATGCGTGCTGCCGTGGAGTATTCCAACCGACAACAATAGTGCAGGTCTCTTGCATACCGCAGTATAGCGGGGCAGAGGCCTGCACTTGTGTGTGGGTAGGGGGCAATGAAGGCTTGCAGAAGCTCTTCGTCCAAGAGGTGCAGGGTGCTCTGAAATACAAAGGTACAGCGCATTATGCGTGGGTATAGTGCTCATAGGGGAAATACGCCACGCCGAGCGTAAAATTTCTTGACGATGTGCTGAACGTATCATAAACCTGCAATAAAATAACAATGTATGAATAGATAAACACTATACCCTCAGTATTATAGGAGATATGTGCATTTTTATGTTTTATACCTTTTATAGTGTGTAGTTAAGATGTAGCCTTTTAGAGTGTCTTGATTGAAATACTGAGGATCTAAAGGTTGATAGTGCAGGGTGAATTCAGTCAAAAAGTGAATTATTACACGGGGGAGTTTTAATAATACGGTAATACTATCCACACGGTACACATCATTTTCGATAGACTGGTGATATGACATTCCGTAAAAAAATCGCTACTTCCGGCGCTGTGCTCGCTCTCGGGTGCAGTCTACTAAGCAGCTCGGTTTTGGCACCGGCCGCTTATGCAGCGCCAGAACCATCTGCAACGCCTATTGTTAAGGAATACACCGACGGCGCCACCCTTACCTTCCCCTCAACCTGGACTGAGGGCGAACCCCTAGAATTTTCAGGCGTTAACTTCTTTGCCACCGACGGCACCCCCTCAGTACTTGCCGTGCGTCTCAACGGTGGGCCCGTGGGTTCATCAGACTACTTGCAGTTCGAAGCTGATGCCGATGGTAAGGTAAGTGGCTCTATTCCCTGGCAGGATCGTTATACTGCCGGTTCGACCGCCACCATTAACGTGCTCACCGGGTCTTTGAACCCCAACGATAATAAGCGCGGAGGCATAGCCGCTTCTGTGACCGTGGTAGATAAAAACGGCGGCACCGGCAAGGCTAAACCGTCGGAGTCAGCCTCAGCCGATGCGAACAAGTCTGAAAGCCCCAAGGAAGATCCTTCTAAAGGCGCTAAGACCGAGACCCCCGCTAAAGAAGAAAGCAGCCCCGCAGCTAAGGAAGAAGAAACTCACACCGCTGCTAGCAGCGCCACCACAGATGCGGATGAAAGCCGCTAAGCCCGATCAGCAGCAGCGCCAGCCCCACCGCAGTGACCAGCGCATCTTCAAATAACTCGGGCGGGAATATGATGCCGTGGCTTGGCTACGGGCTGATTGGCGGCGGTGTGGTACTCGCTGCGCTCATCATTTTCTTCAATATTCGGCGTAAATCATAAAATATCGCTCGGTCGGTACTTTATACTGCCGCATTGTGTAAATATTCACTTAAATCCCCCTTTGCATGGAATGCAAAGGGGGATTTTGGATTTGTGGGAATATCCCCACAAAAAACCATAAAACAGGTCACATTATAAATGATTTCGTTCGCAAAAGGCGTTATGTGAGTGTGATTTTTATGCACATAAATGTCAAAGCCACTCTATCTGTATAGGTTGAATTTAAGCCACAGAACGTGAAGGTGCGTTAAAACCTAAGCCTTAGATTGATAAAATGAGGGGAAAGGTAACAGATATATTCCACTGAGAGTTACCGCTCAAAAACCCACATGAAACATGTGGGAACACAGCACATGAACCGCCAACAGAAAAGAGGCGATACAGGATAAGACCAGCGCCGTTGGAAGACATACCTGCGATCTAAGTAGGACACAGCTACAACACAGGATTAAGCGCGAATCTATAAATATCCGAATCACTACACTACAGACGGAGAATCCTATGCACTAGTGAGTATGGTAATCGCGGACCTTATAGCAATTGCCGCTCTGTGCACCATCTACCTCGTCCGCCACAGCCGCCGTGAGCTAGTGGTCTCATACACCATCATTAACTTCGGCGTTTTTGTGGTCACAGAAGCACTCTCATTTGCCTCCGGCACGAGTGCAGGAATGGGGCTTGGGCTATTCGGTGTGCTATCTATTATCCGCCTGCGTTCCACGCCACTGGCACAACGCGAAGTCGCCTACTATTTTGTCTCATTGGCATTGGGCCTCATAGCAGGTGTCAGGCTGGATCCCGAATATATGGCATACGCCCTCATGGCGATGCTCGTTATTATCATGGCCGTCGTCGATCTGCCTTTCTTCGACAACAAACAGAAGACCCAGATCATTACCGTCGATCGTGCCATTAGTGACCCTGAAGAGCTCAAAGCATACTTGAACCAGAAGCTCTCCTACGAAGTGCTCAGTGCGAAAGTATCGGAGCTCGACATGGTCAACGACACTACCAGGGCAGAGGTTAGCTACAACCCTGACCCACCGGTAGAAGATACCACCGCAGAACAGGGAAACACACCCAACTATGCGGTAACTGCCAAAGCGCAGAACACCCCAGCACAGCAGGGTGCAGGCGCCACTCAGGGCAATGGCAACCAAGCCCAAGGGTACGCCTCCTCACAGCAAAGCTACGGCCACCACCTGCATGAGGCGTCCCGCAATATCTAAAGGATTCGCGCATATCCTGCTACTTTCGTAGCTCTAACCGACAATACCGACCCGGCACGGCTTCCGCACAGTCACCGGGCGGCGCCCGAAAGGAACAGCATCATGGAAATTATTCCCAGCTACTGGCAGAGCATTACCCTGAACGATCTTAATAACAAAGCTGCCATGCAGACCCGCATGGACCGTAAATACATCGTAGACGCAGACTACGCGGCATCGGTACTGGCAGAGCTGCCCGCCGAGGCATCCGTACTCGAAATTGAGGGGCAGCGCGAATTTGCCTACGACTCCGTCTACTTCGATACCCCCAACCTGGTCAGCTACTACGCGGCCGCCACCGACCGCCCCGACCGGTTCAAGGTGCGCACCCGCAGCTACCTCGACACCAACACATGCTTCCTGGAGGTCAAGACCGAAGGCGAACGCGCCATGACCGTGAAGGAGCGCATTCCTTACTCCATTGATGACCGTGACAAGCTCACTGAAGAGGGCCGACAGTACGTCAACGAGGCACTCTACGGGATTCTTGACACCCCGGCCATTGAGTTCGAACCGGTTATTAGCACCGGGTATCGACGCACCACCATTTACCTGCCCGCCTCAGAGCAGAACCCGGTGGACTCCCGCCTGACCATTGACCGTAACCTTACGTGGACGCCCCTGTCGGATCATGCGCTCTATGCGGGGGTAACCCGGGAAAACTACCACGGCCATAAGGTGGGGGTTGAGTACACGATTCCGGCACCGTCATTATTGAGACGAAGTCCGGCACGGCCCCCTCAGTTGCAGACAAGCACTTGTGGCGTGCGGGCATCCGGCCCGTCAAGATCTCCAAGTTCGGTACCGGTCTGGCGGCGCTCAACCCGCAGCTGCCCTCCAATAAGTGGCACCGCATTATTGAGCGGTGGATGAACCTGGTGCCAGCTAAAGTTGCCGTCTAGGCAACCCGCGTCACCGTATAGAAGGGAGAATAACCAACCACAACCGACACTGAACTAAAACCGGCACAGGAACGAACACATTAAACTGCCGGTACGAGACGGCACCTGCCGCGCAGAACGTGATAAGGCCCATTGCCTCATACAATAGCGCAGCAGGTGCCGTACCCTTTTTAACCTCACAGTGAATGCTATGCCGCAGGGTCAGGCGTCACCCATTTAGTATTTTTAAACCCACCTAATGGTAGGGTAGAGTGCGTGGCTTACCGCCACCTAACTCATGGCGCGTATTCGACGGAGCCCCCTCACCCAGGGAGCTTCTAGGGTGCAGCGCGCAGACAACATGCAAATAACCGCCAATAACACCAACCACCGGTAAGGGTACATGGGGAGCCAAACGTTACCCGTTACCGTTATGACACGCGCCTACAGACACCGATATACGCAGGCAGGAAGAAGACGCATAGTGAAGAAATCCCCCTTTAAACGTGGCAGCCTCTCTACCCCTTATTGTGGGTTTGGGACTGGCTGGATGCTCAGGTAGTAATAATGAATCTAGTGCCGCCCCGAAAGACTCCCTAGGCCCGACCAATGCCGCACCCGCTCAACAGGCAAAAGCCCCCTCGGGTAAATATAGTTCGAATACGAAAACCGGCGAAAAAATTAATGCTGAAACCCACCACACCCACGATAGTCTCACCTGGGATACTGGATCTGAAATCCGCCTTGACCTTGCGAATGAACCTTCCGCTGACGGGGTGAGCATTGAGGATGGTGCCCTAGTCATTACCAAAGCCGGGAACTACCATCTAAGCGGCGACTACACCGGGCAGGTACGCATTAATACTGCCGAGCCTGAGACAGTGCGGCTCATCTTAGATAATGTGACTATTACTAACTCCACGGGGCCGGCTATTGCTGCCACCGGAGGCGGCACGACGATCGTATATACGATGGCTGGCACCACCAATACGGTCAGTGATGGAGAGCAGTACACGGTAACTGGTAAGAAAAAACCAGACGCAGCGATCTACTCCACCGCGAACCTGACCCTCGCCGGGGAAGGCACGTTGACGGTGAACGGGAACCATGAAGAAGGGGTGCATAGCACCGGCGGGCTGGTAATCTCCAACGGAACCCTGAACGTGAACTCCGTAAAAACCGGGATTAAAGGCAAAAACTATGTGGACATTCTGGGCGGCGAGGTATCCGTCAACTCCCAGAAAGACGCTATTAAAGCCACCAACTCCAAAGAGGAAGGGTACGGGTGGGCTCGTATTACCGGCGGCATCGTGAAGGTTATTGCGGGCGATGACGGACTTAAAGCCATCCGCACCGTTGAAATAGCCGACGGTACGCTCAATATTGAAAAAGGCCCGAGAAGGTGTGGAGGGCCAGTACATTAATATTTTCGGCGGCGCGGTATCCGTCAACAGCATAGACGACGGCATTAACGCCTCCCTCGAAAGACCCCCTGCCCGATGGGCAGGAAGCCGAGGACAACCCCACACCCGACGGTCAGCCCCAGCAGGAACCCAGCGGCAGCGTGGGAGGTGCACGGGATACCACTGAGGTCATTGACGCCGCCATTAATATCAGCGGCGGGCAGGTCACGGTGAATGTTGAGGGGGATGGTATCGACTCGAACGGCTCCCAGACCTACACCGGCGGCACTGTTATCGTTAATGGCCCCCCAACCTACCTGAATAACTCGGTGGACGCCAATGGCGAGCTGCTGCTGAACGGGGTGAATATTGCGGCGGCCGGCAGCGGTGCAGAAATGTTTAAGGTTCCCTCCGAGAAGTCAACGAACGGGTACCTGCGAGTGGTTAATCTGGACGTGTTTACCCCCGGACGCACAGTGCAGGTGACGGATACCGAGACCGGCGCGGTGGTGGCGAACTATACGGTGGTTACCACCGGCGTGCAGCTGTTCTTTGTCTCGAACCCATCCCTTGTAAAAGGTAATAACTATACGGTATATACGGTGCCTGAGCCGGTGCAGGAGGGCAGCACGACCCTCGCTCCGGGGGCGGTTGAAGTGGGCACTTACGCCGCAGAATAGCCCAACAATACCTATAAACCCGTTGTGACAAGGCGAAATAACGGGGAAGGCGTGGAACTGCTGTCTTTCGGCTCGTAGCGGTACGGGGGTGAAGGTACACAATAAGAAGACACGCGATGCTCAAACCGGTGCATCGCGTGTCTTCTTATGTTTATTTATCTATAAATCAGGTTACACAATCCTTCAACTTAAGGTAGACTTTTAAAGTCTTGAGCGACTGCCGAGACTCTAAATAATCACCGAAAGATAACAATAAATATGAAGAAAACAACGGTCAAAACCGTAGCCTCCGTAACTCTGATCACCGCGCTGGGGTCTACCGGGTACCTTGCCGCCAATGGTGCGCCTCCCGTCGCAGCTGCACCCAACGCAGCCGCAGTGCAAAAGCTAGATGCACAAACCCACTACTCCGATGAAGACCTCAAATGGGATTCCTCCGACGAAGAAGTCATTGACCTGGCGAACCCCGCCGCTGCCGACGGGGTAAACGTTAACAATGGCACTATCACTATCACCGCAGACGGTACCTACCGGCTCTCCGGCGAGTACAACGGCCAAGTGAAGATTGAAGCCGGTAAGTCTGATACGGTGCGGCTGGTGCTCGATAACGCGAAGATTACCAACTCAACCGGGCCAGCCATTAATGTGGCGGGCGCTGGTGAAGCGATTATTTACACCGCTTCGGGCACGGCAAACACCATTGCGGATGGGGCTAACTATGCTGCTAAAGGCGCAGATGACCCGGACGCGGCCATCTACTCCACCGCGAACCTGACCCTCGCCGGGGAAGGCAGTCTGTCTGTGAAGGGCTCCTACAAAGCGGGTGTTCACACCACTGACGGACTCGTCATCGCCAACGGCACCCTTGATGTCAACGCCGCAAAAGCCGGTATTAAAGGGGTAAAGACTATGTAGACATTGTTGGCGGCACCGTGAAGGTCACCGCTGGACAGGACGGCATTAAATCCACCAACACCGATGATGAAAACAAAGGCTTTACTCGCCTCAGTGACGGGTCGGTGACTATTTCGGCTGGGGATGACGGGCTCAAAGCCCCGCGCACCCTCGAAATTTCCGGCGGCACTCTGAACATTGAAAAGTCCGATGAGGGTATTGAGGGGCAGTACGTTAACGTCCTTGACGGTGAGGTGACCGTCAATAGCACTGATGACGGCATTAATGCTTCTCTGCCCGCAGCCGACAAGGTGGATGATGACGGGGATGCCGACCAGGAACAGGAACCCGCTGATGGTGCTGGCGCCGCGCCGGTAGACGCGGACGTTAATATTAGCGGCGGCACCGTGGTCGTCAACGCTGATGCTGACGGGATCGACACGAACGGCAACGCGGTATTCACCGGCGGCACCATCATTGTGAACGGCCCCATCGCTGGCGGCAACAGGGCTATTGACTTTGACGGCAAGCTGCTGCTGAACGGGGCAAACGTCACCACCGGCAGCGCCGCCGAAAAGTTCCAGACACCCTCAACGGAATCAACCAGCGGGCACCTGAAAATCGTTAATAACGCTGCCCTGACCCAAGGCAAAACCGTTCAGGTGGCCGACTCCTCCGGCGAGGTGGTGGCGAACTATAAGATCACCAAGTCAGGGGTGCAGCTGGTGCTCGTCTCGAATAAGAATATTGTCAAGGGGCAGGACTACAAGGTCTACGTGGCCTCCGGCGATGTGGATATTGACTCCACCGATGTGGCGAATGGCGCAACCGAGCTGGGCAGCTTCACCGCCGCTTAATCCGGCACCCCGCTGAGCCAGCCGCGGCTTCCCGTCCTCTCCTAACACATCGGTAGGAGGGGACGGGGTATTCCCCGCACTCTCGGGGTGCTAAAGCTGCCGATAACCCGTGCAAAATAAAAAGGGTGTTCGGTAAGCTTCAAACCCGCAATAGGCGGTGTTTGCCCCCGGTTTTTCTGAGATTTCTAGCAGAATATGTGTCTGTCAGGAAGACAATAAGGGGTCAAACAAGGTACCCTAGAAGGCAGGAAAGACTGTAAAGCGATCCGTCGGTTGCGCGCGCCATGCGGGCGGCAGTCACGGACAGGATGAAAGAGGGGGGTCACGCCATGGGGCGCGGCCGTCAGAAGGCTAAAGCAACACGGCAGGCTCGGGAGATGAAGTACTTCAGCCCCGAAACCGATTACAGCGCACTTGAGCGTGAGCTCAGTAGCGCTAAGAAGAGTAAAACCTCCGACTCGTCCCAACATCGTTACGATGATGAGGATGACTACTCGGCGTACGCAGAGAAATATGCAAACTACGACGACGAGGCATAGCTGAGGTGCATCGCTAAAAGTATAAGGCGCGGCACTGGCTCTCATATCGCCTGCTATGCAACCGGTTCGGGCATCCCCCAGGGGATGCCCGAACCGGTTTTTGTGTGCTTTCAGCTTGGGTAACTGGATGGGGCAGGTGGTGCTGGCCCGGTTTGGTGTACTGGCGCTTCCCAGATGCGTTCTGCATATAGCAGGAAAAGGTGAGCAGCGGGTAGGTGAGAGATCAGAAAATAATAAGAAAATATGAGCTGCGATGCATAGCTAAAATAAAGGTTCTTCATGCCCCATGCATGGGATGGTATTTCAACCTATAAATATGAAGAACGAACAGAATATCACCAGCTCAAACACTCTCACCGAAGACACCCCGCCCCGGCAGATAGCACCCCTCAACACCCCCGGCGGCGGCAAACCCGCAAAGAAAATGACCCGCCGCGTCCTCATCGGCGGCGGCACT
>BNJU01002436.1_pt1 | contig 60009 bp, 76 predicted proteins | sample 8539281 | NCBI WGS metagenome assembly BNJU01 (sample SAMD00202456, study PRJDB9452) | human saliva metagenome | isolation source: human saliva | place: Japan
ATTTTATTATAAAAAAAGCGTCTTTATAGGAATGAAAAGAGCCTAAACGACAAATTTTGATTACATTTGTAAATTTATTTTTAAAAAAATTATGTAAAATCTATTGACAACAAATTCTGTCATGATAAAATTACAACTGTAAACAAAAAAAGTTTACGTAAATTTAATCAGAAGATGTGAATATAGCCGGAAGGCGATTATTTTTGGGAGGATTAAAAATTATGTAAAGATTATCTTCTTCTGAAAGAGATCAAATCACTCATAAAAATAGAGACTGAATCAGTCTTGATTTTTTTGAAAAAGAGAATAAGTTATGTAAAATAATAGATAGGAGAAGATCTCCCAAATCAAAATTTATAGTGGATAAGGAAGAGATTTCTTATCTGAAACTTTGGTAAAAATCAAAAAAATTATGTAAAAGCAAAAATATGAAAAAAAGCGAGGTAATGCTATGAACAACAACTACAACAATTTTAACAATATGGACGACCTTTTCAACCAACTCATGGGGCGTATGGGTGGCTACAACAGCGAACACCGGCGCTACTTGATTAATGGTAGAGAGGTCACACCGGAAGAGTTTGCTCAGTACCGGGCTACTGGCAAGCTCCCTGGTCAAGGAACAGGTGAGCAGACTGGCCAAACTGCTGCTCATGGACCTAAGCAAGATGGTATCCTAGCTAAGCTGGGTCGCAATCTGACTCAGGAAGCGCGTGATGGCAAGTTAGATCCAGTCATTGGGCGCAATAAGGAAATCCAAGAAACTGCTGAAATCCTTTCTCGCCGGACTAAGAATAATCCGGTTCTGGTCGGAGATGCCGGAGTTGGTAAGACAGCTGTCGTAGAAGGATTGGCTCAGGCTATCGTCAATGGTGATGTGCCAGCGGCTATCAAGAATAAGGAAATTATTTCTGTTGATATTTCCGGTCTGGAAGCTGGAACCCAATATCGTGGTAGCTTTGAAGAAAATATCCAAAACTTAGTCAATGAAGTCAAGGAAGCCGGTAACATTATCCTCTTCTTTGATGAAATCCATCAAATCCTAGGAGCAGGATCTATCGGTGGAGATAGTGGATCTAAGGGCATGGCGGATATTCTCAAACCAGCGCTTTCTCGTGGAGAGTTGACCGTCATCGGGGCTACTACTCAGGACGAGTATCGCAATACTATCCTTAAAAATGCTGCTCTGGCTCGCCGTTTCAATGAAGTCAAGGTCAATGCACCGTCTGCCGAAGATACCTATCAGATCCTTCGAGGTATTCGGGACCTGTACGAAAAGCACCACAATGTCATCCTGCCGGATGAAGTGCTGAAAGCGGCTGTGGACTACTCTGTTCAGTATATTCCACAACGGAGCCTGCCAGACAAGGCGATTGACCTGGTCGATGTGACTGCTGCGCACTTGGCAGCCCAGCATCCAGTGACTGATGTTCATGCGGTTGAAAATGAGATTGCTGAACAGAAAGACAAACAGGAAGCGGCTGTTGAGAAAGAAGATTATGAAGCAGCTCTGAATGCTAAGACTCGCATTGAAGAGCTAGAAAAGAAAATTCAAAATCACACTGAGGATATGAAGGTGACAGCTACAGTCAACGACGTAGCAGAGTCTGTTGAACGGATGACGGGTGTACCAGTATCTCAGATGGGTGCCAGCGACATTGAGCGCCTCAAGGGCATGAATGACCGTCTCAAAGCCAAGGTTATCGGCCAAGACAAGGCTGTAGAAGCTGTGGCTAGGGCTATCCGCCGTAATCGTGCAGGCTTTGATGAAGGCAACCGTCCGATCGGCAGCTTCCTCTTCGTTGGTCCGACAGGTGTCGGAAAGACTGAGCTGGCTAAGCAACTGGCTTTGGATATGTTTGGTACCAAGGAAGCCATCATCCGTCTGGATATGTCAGAATACTCCGACCGGACTGCTGTTTCCAAGCTGATTGGTACGACTGCCGGCTATGTTGGCTATGATGACAACAACAACACCTTAACCGAGCGTGTGCGCCGCAATCCTTACTCTATCATTCTCTTGGATGAGATTGAAAAGGCGGATCCACAAGTGATTACCCTTCTCCTTCAAGTTCTGGATGACGGTCGTTTGACAGATGGTCAAGGGAATACAGTCAACTTCAAGAATACGGTTATCATTGCGACTTCCAATGCTGGCTTTGGCTACGAAGCAGGCTTGGAAGAGGATGCTGAAAAGCCTGATTTGATGGACCGACTCAAAGCTTATTTCCGTCCTGAATTCCTCAATCGTTTCAATGCGGTTATTGAGTTCTCTCATCTCAAGAAAGAAGATTTGATGGAGATTGTTAATCTCATGCTGATCGAAGTAAATCAAACCTTGAGCAAGAAAGAAATTGATCTGGCTGTATCTGATGCAGCTAAGGAATTCCTGCGCGATGCTGGTTATGACCAAGTCATGGGTGTTCGTCCGCTCCGCCGTGTCATCGAGCAGCAAATCCGTGACAAGGTGACTGACTTCCACTTGGATAATCTAGATGCTAAGCACTTGACGGCCGATTTAGAAGATGGCGTCTTGGTTATCCGCGAAAAGGGTGCTGCTGCATCTGAAGAAGACAAGCAAGCACAATAAAGCTTACTAAGTCAACTAACTTTGCAAAGACCTCCTTCTTAGATGAAGGCAGGTCTTTTTTGCTGAGTATGAATTTCAAATAACTCTCCTTTCTGGAAATAAATTAGCGTTTATTCCAAAATATCAACTTGACTCTCCTTAACAGAACCTAAAAGCAAGCAACTTTATAAAGCCAGTATATTAGCCTATCAGGGGGATCAGCTTTATGCAGAAGGATTTAAAACAAGAGAGATGAATAATTTTTGACGAAAGCAGACTGCTATGAAACAGTCCATAACTACAATTAAGCGCAATGTCATTATCTTTGCATTCTTCAGCACCCTATGTGGCTGGGTTGGTTATGTTGTTGATAAAGTAACCGGCCAAGCTCATTACGAAAATATCGGAACAGAGATAGGAAGTGGTTTTTTAGGGATGCTGATTTGGCTGGTAACTCCGTTAATCTGTACCATCTTTCTTCGAAGCTTTGGCGGAGACGGCTGGAAAGAGGCTGGTTTTTCCATTAATTTTAAAAATAACAAAAAAATTATAGCTTGTTAGTTTTTTAGTCTACCCTCTTGTTACGATGATAGTGATACTCTTGGGACTGATGACACAAGGTATCAGAGTGACAGATGTGAAGGTTGAGTTCACGGTCTATCTTGGAATCTTGCTCACACAGATAGGGACTCAATTCATAAAAAATATTTTTGAAGAATCTGTTTGGAGGGCAAATCTTACTAATCAATTAATCAAATAAAAATTATCCGATTTAAAAACTATATCTACTTGTTGGCTTTATCTGGTGGATTTGGCATCTGCCTTACATTATGAAGCTTCTGTCTGAGAGAGAAATCCAAAATACCTTGCCGGTTGGAAGTCTTACATTCTTCCTTATCGGGCGGGATGATAATTGTTGTATGCTGGACGGTCATGTACACAGAGATTTTTAGACTTACTAAGTCTGTCTGGCCGCTGTTAATTATGCATACTATGGAAGATGCGGTTATAAATCCTTTACGATTACTAGGCTTTGTCTCGGTAGAAAAAAATCAAGCTTTCCTCTTCTCGCTATCAGTGGGGATGATTCCGACTATTCTTTATCTACTCATCGGCCTAGCTATACGGAAATGGGGAAAAAAACAGGAGTATGGGAAGGCGAGCTAACAGAGTAACAGAGAGCAGATTCCTGATAATGTTGCCGGCTCTCGCTTGAATCATCTGGCTGTCAAAGATTTGGAAGGCGATCTGGAGGATGAGTTTCTGATTATTCGGTAGCGGAAATCAGAGACTTTAAAAGCACTAGCTTAAGTAGGTTTAGCAATTAACAAGATTGGAATTATTTATCAGTCTTGTTTCTTTTTGGTTAAAAAAAGCAGCGGAGACTTGAACTTATAATATAAATGTCATAAAATAAAAGCAAAAACAGAGGAGCAAGCAATGTCAGATATTAAAAGTGATAATGGGCTAGCAGCTAGCCATGCTAATAGCTTTTCAGTCGCTTCCAGTCAGATAGGTGCAGCATCTCAGGCTGACAAGGATGCTATCAGTCGTTTGGAAGGAAACAGTCGGGCCAGTGAGGAAATTGATCATTCCAGAACAGCGTCAGCTGATATCGCCGGTAAGATTACAAGCTTCAGTCAGCTCCTGCAAAGCGTAGCAGAGGAATTTCAGGCGACCGATCAAGGAATGGCTGCGGATATTGAGGGATAAGGGGGAAGTAGTATGAAGAATTCCCAAACTCTGGCTGCCGAACGCCTGCGGGCTTTTGAAAAGCTGGATAAGGCTGAGGAGCAAAAGCGTCGTCTAGACCGTTTTGAAGAGGATATTGATTATCTCTATGACCGGGGACTTTCGGCCTTGAGAGAGCTGAATTACCTGCCCTTAACGGCCAAGGACAGTCAGGATTTTTATGATATTATGGGTTTGGTTGAGCACAGTCACCGACTGCTGGATTTGGATATCCAGGATGGTCAGGATCGGCTGGATAAGGAAAGAAAAAAGCTAGACCGTCAAATTGAGACCATCCAGGGGCAGTATAGACAAGCCCTAGAAGCAGAAGAAAAGGAGGCTGGATATGGGCGCTAAGATGGAACTCCCTGCTTCCAACCAGCAGGCAGGGTCAATGGCTACTGCCGGCCAGGTGAGGATCGCGGCTTATGAATCTGCCATGCAGGCCATGGAAAAATTTGTAGGGGAAAGCGGGCTGACCGGAACAGCATATGACAGTGCTAAAACCTACTGTCAGGGGATGTTTCTTCCCCTCTTTAAGGCAGCGATTCTCTTTGAAGAAGAGTTGGTTAAGGCTGGCAGCGATCTGCCCAGCCGTTATGTCAGTGAGGTGGCAGAAGAGAGTTTGGATCAGGATGTCCTGGAGAGTCAAATTGCTTCTATGATCAGACCATTGACAGCCAAAAATCAGGCTCTGACCGAGGCCAATAAACAGAAGGATGTAGCTGATTCTACCAAAAGCAGCATCCAGAATGCCATTACAGCAGCTCAGGACAAACGTCATGAATTGCAGGACAAGCTAAATAAAACTGCTGGCCTTTTTATTCATCGTCGGCCACCATTTTCGACAATCTGCCGGGGCTGGCTGCTGCTTTGGACCAAGCTCTGAGCCTGATGACAGAAGGCTTTTGCAAACTTTAACGGCAGCTTTGTCCTGCCTAGTCCGGACAGGATGACCTGGACCCAGACTGTTGAAACAGCTTGGGAGAGCAAAAAAGCAGTTGAAGCTGCCTTTCAAAAGGTCATGGATAAGCTAGACAGCGGTGAAGAGCTGACTCCGGAGGATATCCAGGCTGTCCAGGCCTATCTAGAGCGCTATCCCAGCCGGAACATTCCGCAGGCCCTCCGCAGCCATCTGGAAGAAGCGGTCCAGCAGGCTGATCCCATCCTCAAGGCACGACTGGACCAGGCCAAGGCAGATCAGGCTTCTGGTAGTCTCTCGCAGGCTGCTTTCAATGGGCTGTGGGCTGGGGCTATGCTGGGCTTTATGAAGCAAGCAGGCAATCAAACTGGTGCCCAAACAGTAGCTATGCCTGCTGCCAAACAGGCTGCTGGTAGTAGCGGTGGTTCATCGGGCTTTTGGGACTTTCTTTTTGGTCATACCAATACCCTGGAACACTCCAAAAAGACTGACTGGAGTACAGGCTGGTTATATAGTACCTATGCCAAATACTCGACAACTGTGGAAGAAGACGATCCTGGTATTTTCAAGTACAAGACAAATAATGGTATTTTTAATGGAGTAGCTGTAGATTTGGGTGTGGCTTCTGTTGATATAGATGCCAGTGACTGGAAGCTGAATGCCAGTCCTCAAATCAGTGTCGGTGGCTATCATATTGGTGTCAATGGCAGTGTTGGCTTAAATACAGACACAGGTTGGCTCCCTATGCCGGAGATTAATCTTTCTCTACATGCTGGAACAGAGCAGCACGATACTGGGGCCGGTCTTAAAGTATCTACTGATATCTGGAATGGTATGGTTGGAGTCTATGGCGTCGACTCGAATATCAGTAAAGACTCGAATGGAAATAAAACGGTGAATTCGGTTGAAACGGGGGCGCAAACCGTGAATGGTCTGGAAGTTGCAGCTGTAGTAGTTGCAGTGACAGTAGCTCCTGTAGTCGCCCTCCCAGCGCTTGCTCTGGCTTAAGGAGAAAGGAGACTTTGATGAAGCAACAATTACCTATCGGAAGTGTAGTCATGGTTAAGGGCAGTTCTCAACCCCTGATGATTGTCAGCCAGTTTCCTGTGACGACCCTTGACGGACAGACCGGCTACTTTGACTTTGGAGCAGTAATCCTGCCCTCCGGTCTGACGGGAAAAGAATTAATCTTTTTTAATAAAGAAGATATTGAGCGGCTGGTCTTTGTTGGTTATGTAGATGTGACTTTTCAGGATTTGCTCCAGCGTTATGACGAGCTGATAGCTGATATCCCTATCCCAGGCTGACCGTCCCGGAAAGAGCAGGAGCGGCAGATGAAGCGTAAGACAATTATTTTCTCAGGCCTAGTCCTCCTTGCTTTTAGCTTTTTGGAGCTCTCTTCCTCTTTGCCAGCCTGAATGAGGCCAGTCTGGACTGGGAGTGTATACCGCCAGATTGAGGATGGGGCAGACGGCTTCAGTGGCTTGGACAAGGAAACGATTCTGAATCTCAGAGACCAGCAAGTCACCTTCTATAAAGAGGGGCTGGAAGAGAAGGGCAGCATTGACCGCAAGGCCGGCAGTATCCGGCTAGGGTCTAAACTTTACAGCTATGTCCACAATGGGGATTTGCTCATGCTCAAGCTCAAGGAGGATCCGACCAATTCCAAGGAGGGCCTTTATCTGGTCAGAAAAGACAGCCCCTCAGCCAAGAGGCTAGAGCAGAAGTCTAAATCTCAGTCACCTTAATGCACAGCTACATCCGTCTCGTTCTAGCGAGGCGGATTTTGTCATTTGAACAGGCTCCTGCAGCAGAGAAAGAGCTGATAAGCCTTATACAAGTCTTCTATCAAAACCTTTCTATTGGCTTGGTGCTCCATTTCATAATTTGGAAATACTTGCAAGGGCATAAGAACTATAACTTGTCATCTGCTCTTTGTTTTCTTCTAGATACTGCCGTTCTCTCTGATAGACTAACATACTGGCTTCATGAAGCTGCTTACTTTTTAGAAAGGTTAACATTGCTATTTTCCTCTAAATTTTTTAAGTTTTTTCTTGAAAACTCTAAAGCAGACTAGTGTAAAATGCGGGAACGCAATACTGTATTTCATCAGCTTTCAGAAAATTTAAAAAACTGTTGGAAGACACTCACATAATCTGAACTAGCATGATTTAGGCTTCTAAAAAATGTTTAGATAATTTGGAGGAAGACAGCGAATAACAATTGAGCATTTTAACTTTTTTTAGATAATGGAGATAAAACATAAATGTTTATAAAACAGGAAAAAGTTGACATTTCAATAGATTGTGTTCTAATTTTTTTGTACATTTTCAAGTTTTTTTATATGTAAATGTCAGAAAAAGTGTATAATGGATTAGTAAATTAAATTTTAGGAGAGGATTTAATTATGAAAAAGTTGGATATTACAACTATGCCTGACTATAGGAAAGTCGAGGCTGTTGTTCAGTTGTTAGTTAATGGAACCTTAACTAGTTATCGAATTGCGACGGATGCAAACATCAGCAAGATGAGTATCCTGACCTTAACTAAAGGGACCAGCAAAATTAAGAACATTACTTATCAAACTGCGATGGCCTTAATTAATTGGTATGAAGAAAACCATGAAAAATACGGCATCACCATTCATCAAAAGGCCGCAGGATAGTCTAAAACTATGATGTAGCTCAACCCTAACCCAGCTAACCATTTGGATAGCTGGGTTTTTCTATGCCCCTTAGCGATTGCTGGCTCGCAGAGTCAAGCAGAGCTTAGAGGCATTGATGCAGTTTGAGCGTAAGCGAAAACTACGTTCCGCAAAAACTTAATGAGACAAGCCAGAGGCGCAGTCGAATTTAGAGGCATAGATGCAGACTGAGCGGAAGCGAAGTCTAGGTTCTGCTAATTTCTTAGCGATTACCAGCTCGCAGAGCCGAGCAGGGCTTAGAGGCGAAGATGCAGTTTGAACGTTAGCGAAAACTACGTTCCTCAAAAACTTAATGAGACAAGCCAGAGGCGCAGTCGGACTTAGGAGCAGCGATGCTCACTTTCTTACTTTTTCTGTCCTTAGGGGCAGATTTTTTTGACAGTCCAAGAGTGAACAGTCGCCCTGTGTAATTCTTGGTCTTTTTGTTACCGTTTTCAAGATTTATAATAAATATATAAGAATAAGAAAAAAATAAAAAAATAAAGGGGAGTTACCATGAATATCCTTCTTAATATTCTAAATTGGTTCTCGCAGAACATTCTGCAAAATCCAGCTTTCTTCGTCGGCCTTTTGGTGCTAATCGGTTATGCACTGCTCAAGAAACCGGCCCACGATGTGTTCGCTGGCTTCATTAAAAGCAACGGTCGGCTATTTGATTCTTAATGCCGGAGCAGCCGGTCTGGTGAATACTTTCCGACTCAATTCTGGCAGCCCTGAACTTTAAGTTCAAAATTGGGAGCTGCAGTCATTGATCCTTACTTTGGATTGACAGCGGCGAATACAAAGATTGCGGAAGAATTTCCCAAACTTTGTCGGAACAGCTACAACAGCTCTCTTGATTGGGTTTGGCTTCAACATCCTACTAGTAGCTTTCCGTAAGGTCACTCAAGATTCGGACCTCTTCATCACTGGTCACATCATGGTTCAGCAGGCTGCTACTGTATCACTGATGGTGCTCTTGCTGGTACCGCAGCTGCGCAATAGCTGGGGAACTTTGGCTATCGGCCTCATCTGTGGTCTCTACTGGGCTGTCAGTTCCAATATGACTGTCGAAGCTACTCAGCGTTTGACTGGAGGTGGTGGTTTTCACATCGGTCACCAGCAGCAATTTGCCATCTGGTTCGTTGATAAGGTTGCGCCTTTCTTTGGTAAAAAAGAAGAAAATCTGGACAATCTGAAGCTGCCTAAGTTCCTGTCTATCTTCCATGATACTGTCGTTGCTTCTGCAACTTTGATGCTAGTCTTCTTCGGTGCTATCCTCTTAGTCTTGGGACCAGATGTTATGGCCAACAAAGAAGTTATCACGACTGGTACACCATTTGACCCTGCTAAGCAAGACTTCTATATGTATATCATTCAGACAGCCTTTACCTTTTCTGTCTATCTCTTCATCCTCATGCAAGGAGTGCGCATGTTCGTATCTGAGCTGACTAATGCCTTTCAAGGTATTTCAAGCAAGCTCTTGCCAGGTTCTTTCCCAGCGGTGGATGTGGCAGCGTCTTATGGATTTGGCTCACCAAATGCCGTTCTCTCTGGCTTTGCCTTTGGTTTGGTTGGTCAGCTGATTACCATTGTACTGTTGATTGTTTTCAAAAATCCAATCCTGATTATCACTGGTTTCGTTCCTGTCTTCTTTGACAATGCAGCGATTGCAGTCTATGCTGATAAACGTGGTGGCTGGAAAGCAGCTCTTGTCCTATCATTTATTTCAGGTGTGCTGCAGGTAGCCCTTGGTGCTCTCTGTGTGGCTTTGCTGGGCTTGGCTTCTTATGGCGGATATCACGGTAATATCGACTTTGAAATTCCGTGGTTAGGTTTTGGCTACATCTTCAAATATCTGGGTATTATTGGCTATGCTCTGGTTTGCTTCTTCTTCTTGCTCATTCCTCAGCTGCAATTCGCTAGGGCTAAGGATAAGGAAGCCTACTATCAAGGTCAGGTACAGGCAGAAGACTAAACTTTTATGACTATACAATAAGATTTCGGAGGAAACTAAAATGGTTAAAGTATTAACAGCATGCGGAAATGGCATGGGATCATCTATGGTGATTAAAATGAAAGTGGAAAATGCACTTCGTAATTTGGGACAGACAGACTTCACAGTCAATTCTTGCAGTGTCGGAGAGGCTAAACTTAGCGTCGGGCTACGATATTGTCATTGCTTCTCTGCATTTAATCAATGAATTGGAAGGCCGAACCAATGGAAAATTAATCGGCTTGGACAACCTGATGGATGATAAGGAAATCACTGAAAAATTAAGTCAGGTATTGTAAGAATTTCTATCTATGAAGATGGGTTCTCAGTTAGGGTAGGGTGGTTAGGCTGCCCCACCTTCCTATTATTGTCTATTGTGAGATTGCGCAGGGGCTAAAATTCTGGAAAGTATTGAAGATGCCCCTTGTATCTAATGAAAGGAAGAGAAATGAATTTAAAACAAGCATTGACAGACAATAAATCCATTCGTTTAGGTCTTTCAGCCGAGACTTGGCAGGAAGCAGTCAAGCTATCAGTAGAGCCCTTGATTGAGAGCGGAGCTGTTCAGCCTCAGTACTACGATGCCATCGTCGAGTCGACAGAAGAATATGGACCTTATTACATTCTCATGCCAGGCATGGCTATGCCTCATGCCAGACCAGAAGCAGGGGTTAATCGCGACGCCTTCTCCCTGATTACACTGACAGAACCAGTCACTTTTTCAGATGGCAAGGAGGTTAGTATTCTGCTTTCTTTGGCGGCTACCAGTTCCAAGATTCATACCAGCGTGGCCATTCCGCAGATTATTGCTCTGTTTGAGTTGGAAAATTCCATTGAGCGCCTCAAGGCTTGCCAATCAGAAGAAGAAGTGCTGGCTCTGATAGAGGAATCCAAGGACAGCCCTTACTTGCAGGGTCTGGATTTAGATTCCTAATGCATGCTTAGAGATAATTGATTGCAACTGAAACTAAGAAATGAGGTAAAAAGATGTCAAAACAGATTCCAAATTTACAGGTAGCATTGGACCATTCAGATTTGCAGGGAGCCATCAAGGCGGCTGTTTCTGTCGGCCATGAAGTGGATGTCATTGAGGCAGGAACGGTCTGTCTCTTGCAGGTGGGAAGCGAGCTTGTTGAAGTGCTCCGCAGTCTTTTCCCAGAGAAAATCATCGTGGCTGATACCAAGTGTGCCGATGCCGGTGGAACCGTAGCTAAAAACAATGCCGTACGTGGTGCAGACTGGATGACCTGTATCTGCTCAGCAACTATTCCAACCATGAAAGCGGCCTTGAAAGCTATTCAGGAAGAACGCGGCCAACGTGGAGAAATTCAGGTCGAACTCTACGGAGACTGGACCTATGAACAAGCTCAGACTTGGCTGGATGCAGGTATTTCCCAGGCTATTTACCACCAATCCCGTGACGCTCTTTTAGCTGGGGAAACTTGGGGAGAAAAGGATCTTAATAAGGTCAAGAAGCTGATTGAAATGGGCTTCCGTGTATCAGTGACAGGCGGTCTGAATATTGATACGCTCAAACTCTTTGAAGGAATTGATGTCTTCACCTTCATTGCTGGACGCGGTATTACTGAGGCTGAAGATCCGGCTGCTGCTGCGCGGGCCTTTAAAGATGAAATCAAGCGAATTTGGGGGTAAGTCATGGCACGTCCAATTGGAATTTATGAAAAGGCGACACCCAAGCATTTTTCCTGGCCTGAGCGTTTAGCTTTTGCCAAAGAACTAGGCTTTGACTTTGTTGAAATGTCGGTGGATGAAAGCGATGCTCGCTTAGCGCGCTTGGAATGGAGTAAGGAAGAACGCTTTGAAGTGGTCAAGGCCGTTTATGAAACGGGTGTCCGCATTCCGACTATCTGCTTTTCTGGGCACCGCCGCTATCCACTAGGATCAAACGATCCAGCCCTCGAAGCCAAGTCGCTGGAAACCATGAAGCAATGTATCGAGTTGGCTCAGGACTTGGGAGTACGGGTCATTCAGCTAGCAGGCTACGATGTTTATTATGAGGAGAAATCTCCTGCAACTCGTGCTCGCTTCCTGAAAAACCTCCGTCAAGCTTGTGATTGGGCGGAGCAGGCTCAGGTCATGCTGGCGATTGAGATTATGGATGATCCTTTTATCAACAGCATTGAGAAATATCTGGCTGTCGCGAAAGAAATCAATTCGCCTTATCTCTTTGTCTATCCAGATACGGGCAATGTCTCTGCTTGGCACAATGACCTTTACAGCGAGTTTCTGCTGGGCCATCAAGCCATTGCAGCCCTGCATTTGAAAGATACCTATGCCGTGACCGAGCAGTCCAAAGGCCAGTTTCGAGATGTGCCTTTTGGCAAGGGTTGCGTTGACTGGGAAGAAATGTTTGCTGTCCTCAAGCAGACCAACTATCAGGGGCCATTCCTTATTGAAATGTGGTCTGAAAACTGCGAGACAGTAGAAGAAACCAAAGCAGCCATTCAGGAAGCCAAAGACTTCCTCTATCCACTCATTGAGAAAGCGGGGTTGATGTAATGCTCTTACCAGAATTGAGAAAACGTGTCTATGATGCCAATGTAGCCTTGCCCCAGCACGGTTTGGTCAAATTTACCTGGGGCAATGTCTCTGCAATTGACCGAGAGGTTGGCTACATCGTGATTAAACCTAGCGGAGTCCCTTATGAAAAGCTGTCGCCAGAAAATATGGTAGTTACAGATCTGGACGGCCGGTTTGTAGAAGGAGAGCTCAATCCTTCCTCTGATCTTCCAACCCATGTGGAACTCTATAAGGCCTTCCCTAAGATTGGCGGTGTTGTTCATACGCACTCGACAGAGGCTGTTGGCTGGGCTCAGGCTGGTCGGGATATTCCTTTCTACGGGACGACTCATGCAGACTATTTCTATGGTCCCATTCCAGCAGCTCGTTCTCTGACTGAGGATGAAATCAACCGCGCCTATGAGTTGGAAACAGGCAGTGTGATTATTGAGACCTTCCGCGAGCGTGACATTGATCCAATGGCAGTACCTGGCGTCACCGTGCGCAACCACGGTCCTTTCACTTGGGGTAAGTCGCCGGAAGAAGCAGTCTATCATAGCGTTGTGCTGGAAGAAGTGGCTAAGATGGCGCGCTTTACAGAGCAGATTAATCCACGCGTCAAGCCAGCACCCTAAATATCTGATGGACAAGCACTATTTGCGCAAACACGGTCCTAACGCCTATTATGGACAGAGAGGTTAAGCAAAGTTTACTAGAAATGCTTTGCAAGTTGGAGAGACAGATGCTCTCTCCTTTTGTCGTTTGAGCAGTAGGTCGGCTGGGAAGGGATTAGAGTTGTCGTCACGTCTCGTTCATCATATTGTAATATCCTAATGTTATAATGTCCTGTAAATATTTTTAAAGGAGGAATCATGATTTTATTGGATAAAACAAGTTGTGAACTCTTGCGCTACTTTGATTGGGCTGCAAGAAGCAGCTACTATTATGACTATTTCCCGAGAGCTGGGCCAATCGCGCAGAAAAGTTTATTATCATTTGGAAAAAATCAATGATGCTCTGGCGGACTATGAAGAAGAGATTGTTAGCCAGCCGCGGGTGGGGATTTTACTGACAGAGCAGCAGAAGAATTTGTGCCGAGAGTTGTTGCTTCATGTGGATACCCACAGCTACATCCTGAGTGCAAATGAGCGCATGCAGCTCGTATCCCTCTATATCTGTACGGCCAAGGAGCGGGTGACCATCGAAAAGCTGATGGATTTGACAGATGTCTCGCGCAATACCGTGCTTAATGACCTAAACGATATCCGCAATCAACTGACGACAGAGCAGTATTTAGTTAACTTATATTCTACCAAGGCCAGAGGCTATTATCTGGACTGCCATCCTCTTAATAAGATTCAATATGTGCACTCCCTGCTCTATCATATTTTTATTGAGGGCAGCCAAGCTTTCGTAGATGTTTTGGTGAAGAAGTTCAAGGAACTCTTTGATGGAGAAGTGCTCCTATCTCATCAACTACAGAGCTTTCTCAGTCAGCAAGTTCCCTTAGTAGAGCAGGACTTGGGCAAAAAAATCAACAGTCATGAGATTGGCTTTATGCTGGAAGTACTGCCTTATCTGCTACTCAGCTGTCGCAATATGGAGCTGGAAGCGAAAGAAGAGAACAGTATCTCTCAGGAATTTAGTCTCATTCGCAAGCGGATCGAGTATCGGGTGGCCAAGCTCTTGAGTGAGCGCATGGAGCATGAGCTAGACATTCGACTGAATGATATTGAAATCTCGCTTCTGGCCGTGCTTTTACTGTCTTATCGTAAGGATAAGGATATTCATGCGACTAGTCAGGATTTTGCCCAACTGCAGGAGGCTCTGGAGGCCTTTCTCTGGCGTTTTGAAGCTTCTTCCTATGAGATTGAGAATAGGGATGACTTGCTGCGTAATCTCCTAACCCACTGTAAGGCCCTGCTCTTTCGCAAGACCTACGGCATTATGTCCAAAAATCCGCTCACGCGTCTCATAAAGTCCAAGTATGCTGATTTATTTACTTTTACAAAATCCTCTGCTGTGATTTTAGAAGAAGCGTGGTTTGTGGCGCTGACAGATGACGATATTGCTTATCTGACTATCCATATCGGAGGCTCTTTGAAAAATAGTCAAGCAGAGCAGCAGGATAATCGACAAATCTATCTGGTCTGTGATGAAGGAGTGGGCCTTTCAAAGCTACTGCTGAAACAATGCCGTTATTACTTGCCTAATGAGCGTTTGGAAGCTGTCTTTACAACCGAGCAGTTCAAAAGTGTCGAAGATGTGCTCACTGCTGATCTGTTAATCACTACCAATGAAGATTTGGAGACAGATCTGCCAGTCATTCAGGTTCATCCGATTTTGGATCATGAGGATATTCTCAATATCAGTCATTTTGTCATGACTCAGAGTCCTGAACAGGCCAACACTTTTAATCATGATTTGGAAAAACTGCTATCATGCTATGTAAAAGATGTCAGCCGCACTCAGGAATTAAAAGAAAAAATTCAAAAATTAGTCCACGAGAAACTGCTGACTGGCTCCGCTGAAGACACAGAAGACTGGATGAAAAATATTAGCTAGGAAATAGTTCCTAGCTTTTTAGCTGAAAAAGGGATATTTTCTTAAAAAAGGGATAAGAGCAAGTCTTGCTTCATAGTCCAGCTTTGAACACAGACCTGTGTTTTATTTGGTCTTTTTTTATCCCCTGAAGCAGACTATACTAGAAGCATAGAAATCAATCATTTTTTGAGGAGGAATGGACTATGCCAAACGTGAAAGACATTACCAGAGAATCTTGGATTTTGTCAACTTTTCCAGAATGGGGCACTTGGCTCAATGAAGAAATTGAAGAAGAAGTGGTGCCAGAAGGCAACTTTGCTATGTGGTGGCTGGGCAACTGCGGTGTATGGATTAAGACGCCGGGCGGTGCTAATGTAGTCATGGACCTGTGGTCTAATCGCGGAAAATCAACCAAAAAGGTCAAAGATATGGTCAGAGGGCACCAAATGGCTAATATGGCCGGTGTTCGCAAGCTGCAGCCGAATCTGCGTGTGCAGCCTATGGTGATTGACCCTTTTGCTATTAATGAACTGGATTATTATTTGGTTTCTCATTTCCATAGCGATCACATTGACATCAATACCGCAGCGGCTATTGTCAACAATCCTAACTTGGACCATGTTAAGTTTGTCGGACCTTATGAGTGTGGCGAAATTTGGAAAAAATGGGGTGTGCCTGAAGAACGCATCATGGTAATCAAGCCAGGTGAAAGCTTTGAGTTTAAGGACATCAAGGTGACAGCTGTTGAATCATTTGACCGTACCTGTCTGGTGACTCTGCCAGTCGAAGGTGCTGAAGCTCAAGATGGGGAACTGGCGGGACTGGCTGTGACCGATGAAGAAATGGCACGCAAAGGCAGTTAACTATGTCTTTGAAACACCAGGCGGAACCATCTATCACGGTGCAGACTCTCACTTCTCTAACTACTTTGCCAAGCACGGTAAGGACTTCCAGATTGATGTAGCTATCAATAACTATGGTGACAATCCTGTCGGTATTCAGGGACAAGATGACGTCTATCGACTTACTGCGTATGGCTGAAAAACCTGCAGGGCCAAGGTCATCATCCCAGTTCACTATGATATCTGGTCCAACTTTATGGCTTCAACGGATGAGATTTTAGCCTTGTGGAAGATGCGCAAAGAGCGCCTTCAATATCAGTTCCATCCATTCATCTGGGAAGTGGGCGGCAAGTATACCTATCCTCTGGACAAAGATAGAATCGAATACCACCATCCTCGTGGCTTTGATGACTGTTTCGAGCAAGAGTCCAATATTCAATTTAAAGCCCTCCTTTAATATTCTTTGAAAATCTTTCAAAACCTTGTCAGCCCTGCCATGCTGTTTTCAAATTCAGTCCTTGGCTAGCTTTCAAGTTTGCCCTTAGATTTTCATTGATTATAAAATGTTTTTCTACTTGATGAAGCAAAAGTTCAAATGGATAAAGGCTTCAGAAAGTATCCGATGAGATTATCCCTATCTTGCGATATAGGGATAATTTTCTTATAATAGATATGAGACAATTTTTATCGTTTCTACGACCATTGTTTATCCTGTTCTGATGTCAGGACAGATTTTTAGTAAAAATAAGGAGAATCCAATGTCACAATTATCAGTTAATGCCATTCGCTTTTTAGGGGATTGACGCGATTGAAAAGTCTAAGTCAGGGTCACTCCCTGGCGTAGTCATGCGGTGCTGCACCGATGGCTTATGACTTGTTTACTAAACAACCCTCGTATCAATCCAGAACAGCCAAACTGGATTAACCGCGATCGCTTCAGTCCTGTCTGCAGGACATGGCTCTATGCTTTCTTTATGCTTTGCTTCATCTGTCTGGCTTTAAAGATGTCAGCATGGAGAAATCAAAAACTTCCGCCAATGGGGTTCTAAGACACCTGGTCACCCAGAGTTTGGCCACACAGCTGGTGTTGATGCACTACGAGCCCACTGGGACAGGGTATTTTCACAGCTACTGGATTTGCTCAGGCAGAGCGTTTTCTTGGCTGCTAAGTATAATCGTGAAGGCTATCCAATTTTCGACCATTACACTTATGTCATCTGTGGTGATGGCGATTTGATGGAGGGGGTTTCAGCTGAAGCTGCTTCTTATGCTGGTCTGCAAAAGCTGGATAAGTTGGTTGTTCTCTATGATTCAAATGATATCAACCTAGATGGAGAGACCAAGGATTCCTTTACAGAAGATGTTCGTGCCCGCTATGGAGCCTACGGTTGGCATACTGCCTTGGTGGAAGACGGAACAGACCTTGCAGCGATTGATGCAGCTATCAATGAAGCTAAAGCTTCCGGGAAAACCATCTTTGATTGAAGTTAAGACGAGTTGTGGTTACGGTTCTCCAAACAAGCAAGGAACGAATGCAGTTCACGGTGCGCCTCTGGGAGCAGAAGAAGCAGAAGCTACTCGTAAAGCATTAGGCTGGGACTATGCGCCATTTGAGATTCCTGAGGAAGTCTATGCAGATTACCGTACAAATGTAGCAGAGCGTGGTGCAGCAGCTTACGATGCTTGGAAACAGCTGGTAGAGGACTACAAGCAAGCCCATCCAGAATTGGCAGCAGAAGTAACAGCTATCATCGCTGGTCAGGATCCAGTAGAAATCAAACCAGAAGACTTCCCAGTGCTTGAAAATGGCTTCTCTCAAGCGACCCGTAATTCCAGTCAGGATGCCCTCAATGCAGCAGCTAAGGTGCTTCCGACTTTCCTCGGTGGTTCTGCTGACTTGGCTCACTCCAATATGACCTACATCAAGGAAGACGGTCTTCGGGATGATGCTCACCGTCTCAAACCAGCAACATCCAATTTGTGTGCGCGAGTTTGCGATGGGTACGATTCTTAATGGTATGGCGCTTCATGGTGGTCTTCGTGTTTACGGTGGTACCTTCTTCGTATTCTCAGACTATGTTAAGGCAGCTGTCCGTTTGTCTGCCCTTCAAGGTTTACCAGTGACTTATGTCTTCACACATGACTCAATTGCAGTTGGTGAAGATGGACCAACTCACGAGCCGATTGAGCATTTGGCTGGTCTGCGTGCCATTCCAAACCTGACTGTTTTCCGCCCAGCAGATGCGCGTGAAACTCAGGCAGCTGGTATCTGGCCCTAAGAGCCAATCCACTCCGACTGCTCTGGTCTTGACTCGTCAAAATCTAACAGTCGAAGAAGGCACAAACTTTGACAAGGTAGCTAAAGGTGCTTATGTGGTCTACGAAACAGGAGCAGATTTCGATACTATCTTGCTGGCTTCTGGTTCTGAGGTTAATTTGGCAGTTGCAGCTGCTAAAGCACTTGCAGCAGAAGGCGCTAAAATATGCGTGGTCAGCGTGCCATCAACAGAGCTTTTTGATGCTCAAGATGCAGCCTACAAAGAAGAAATTCTGCCAAATGCAGTTCGTCGCCGTGTAGCTATCGAGATGGCAGCTAGCCAGCCTTGGTACAAGTATGTTGGTCTTGACGGTGCAGTTATCGGAATCGACCAGTTTCGGTGCATCTGCTCCAGCAGGCAAGGTGCTGGAAGAATACGGCTTTACAGTTGATCACGTAGCAGAAGTTGTTAAAAATCTTAAATAAAAAGACATAAAATCAGGGTGTTGCTCATCCTGATTTTTGCTTTTTAAAAAATGTGGTTAGGCCAGTCATGCTTCCTCCGACTTGAGACGGACTTTACTTGAAAAGTCAGAATCGTCTTGTAAAAATAAAGGGAAATCTGCTATAGTAGTTCATATATGACATTCGAAGGAGAAAAGATATGAATCCAATTATGCTTATTGTATTTGCGGTTGTACTGGTAGGGATGACCTATTTCCAAATGCGTACTCAAAAGAAACAGGCTCAGCAGCGTATGGAAAGCCTTAACAAGCTACAAAAGGGTTATGAAGTCATTACCATCGGCGGTTTGTATGGAACGGTAGATGAAGTGGACACAGACAAGAAAACAGTTGTTCTGGATGTGGACGGTGTTTACCTGACCTTTGAACTGACAGCTATTAAGACGGTACTGCCATTGACTGAGGGGATTCCTGCTGTTGCTGGTGGTGAAGGAAGCGTTGATGTTCCTGAGGAAGAATCAGCGATTGAAGAGTAAAGAAATAAACAGCTTGCGGGCTGTTTTTTGTTTTGACTCATACGTTTAGAAGGTGTCTGGTTTCAAGCTTATTCGCCTCGCAGTTTGGACAGGCTGGTTGAGTTTGGATTTCTCTGGTTGACATTCTGTCTTTATTTTATGCTCTCAGGCTTGAAAAAGCGGATGAATTGCCCACATTCCAAGGATTTATGATATAATGAACTGACAAAACTTTAAATAGGATAAAAAGTATGTTTAGTTTTAAGAAAAAAGAAAAGCTGAACGCACCGCTGAATGTTCCAAAACACAGTGCCGTTATTATGGACGGCAACGGTCGTTGGGCCAAAAAAAGGATGCAGCCGCGCGTATTCGGTCATAAGGCTGGCATGGAAACCCTGCAAAAGGTGACGATTGCTGCCAAGGAAATGGGTGTTCAGGTCTTGACTGTCTATGCCTTTTCAACGGAAAATTGGTCTCGGCCGGAAAAGGAAGTTTCTTTTATTATGAATCTGCCGGTTGAATTTTACGACCGCTATGTGCCAGAGCTGCACAAGAACAATGTTAAGATTCAGATGATTGGTGATACGGCTAAGCTTCCTAAGGCAACATTTGAAGCTTTAGAAAAGGCTGAAAGCCTGACCAAGCTCAATACAGGTTTGATTCTCAATTTTGCCCTGAACTACGGTGGCCGATGTGAGATCAATCAGGCTGTTAAACTGATTGCTCAGGATGTTCTGGATGCCAAACTCAGTCCCGGTGACATTACTGAGGAAGTCATTGGCAACTACCTCTATACCAGCAACTTGCCTAAGATGCTGCGCGATCCGGATCTGGTGATTCGGACCAGTGGAGAGCTGCGTCTCAGCAATTTTCTGCCTTGGCAGTCAGCCTACAGTGAGCTGTATTTCACGGACATTCTCTGGCCTGACTTTGATGAGAAGGCTTTGAAGGCTGCAATTGCAGAATACAGCCGTCGGAATCGACGCTTTGGCGGTGTTTAAGGGAGAAAGTAAAAGAGTATGAGTAAAAATTTACAAAAACGTCTAATCTTTGGAGGAATCGCTCTTGCTATTTTTATTCCTCTGGTATTGACAGGAGGAGTCATCTTTCAGATTTTTGTGGGGCTGCTGGCTATGTTGGCGGTGCATGAATTTCTCCAAATGAAAGGCCCTGCCGACAGCGACAATCGAGGGTGTCTTAGCCATGCTGGCAGCCTTTGTCCTAACCCCTGCCCCTGGAGAACTATCTGAAGTTTCTGCCTGTGGATGGCAATGTCGTGGCCTATGGCTTGGTCGTCTTTCTTCTGTTGATTTCGACTGTTCTAGGTTCCAACTACACCTTTGAAGATGCGGCTCTATCCGATTGCAGCTAGTTTTTATGTCGGTCTTGGCTTTCAATGCCTTGATTGATGCCCGCTTGATGAATATTGACAAGGTCCCTGCTAGCTTTCTTTATCGTCTGGGCTACTGACAGCGGAGCTTATCTGATTGGGGTGCGTTTTGGGTAAAAAGAAAGCTGGCGCGAGAGTTTCTCCTAATAAGACTATTGAAGGAAGCCTGGGCGGCATTCTATCAGCCGTTCTAGTGACTGGAATCTTTATGTTGGTTCGACCGCAAGTGTACGCACCTTACAATGCCCTTGTCTTTTTGATTCTGGCAGTGCTCTTTAGTATTGCAGGCCAGCTAGGTGATTTGGTCGAAAAGCTCAGTCAAGCGTCATTTTCGGGGTCAAGGATTCTGGGAAATTCATTCCCTGGTCACGGTGGTGTCTTTGGATCGCTTTTGACAGCCTTTCTCTTCGTCTTTCCGCTGATGCATTTCTTCGGCTTGTTCTAAGACAGTCGTGCATGGCTGAAAGCAAGGGATGGCAAGTTTGTCCAAAGACCGCACAATCTGAGAAGGAACTGGGATTTGGAGCTCAAAATTTTGAGAGGAGCTTCAACCCTATTTTCAAGAGTGTCAGCTATGCAGGGGCGGGAAGCTCGGTATTTGGCCGTTTTCTGCTCCTTCTTTGATTTAAAAGCAAAAACAAGATTTCTAGGAAAGGTAAAATATAGAAGTCCATGCAGTTTATAACCTTTATTATTATTTTTGGGATCATTGTGGTGGTCCATGAGTTCGGACACTTCTACTTTGCGAAGAAGTCCGGCATTTTGGTCAGAGAGTTCGCCATCGGTATGGGGCCCAAGATTTTTTCCCATATTGGTAAGGACGGGACGGCCTACACGATTCGGATTTTACCCTTGGGGGGCTATGTGCGTATGGCCGGCTGGGGGGAAGACTCCACTGACATTAAGGTGGGGACACCGGCTAGTCTGACCTTGGATGCAGAGGGCAAGGTGGTTCGCATCAATCTCTCTGGCAAAAAGGTTGACCAGACAGCTCTGCCCATGAATGTGACCGGCTTTGACTTTGAGGAAAAGTTGGAAATCACTGGTCTTGTCCTTGATGAGCTCAAGACTTATGCAGTAGATCATGATGCAACGATTGTTGAAGAAGACGGCACTGAGGTGCGGATTGCACCGCTGGATGTTCAGTATCAGAATGCTAGTATCTGGGGTCGTCTCATTACCAACTTTGCTGGGCCTATGAATAACTTCATCCTGAGCGTGCTGGTATTTATGCTGCTGGCCTTTGTTCAAGGCGGCGTTCGCGATGAAAACAGCAATCATTTTCCAAGTTATGGATGGCAGTGCTATAGCAGCTGCTGGGGTTCAAAATAACGACCAAATCCTTAAGATTAATGACTATAAGATTAGCAACTGGGCGGATCTAACCAGTGCTCTGGCGAAAATCACAGGCAAGAGCAAGGAAGCGCCGACCTTGTCTGTTACCTACAAACACGGCAGCGAAACGAAAGAGATTACCATACAGCCTAAAAAGACGGCAATCGTTATCTGCTAGGGGTATCCCCAACGGTCAAGACAGGCTTCTGGGACAAGGTCATTGGCGGATTTACTGCAGCTTGGTCTACAACGGTTCGTATTTTGTCAGCTCTGAAAGATATCATCTTCAACTTCAATATCAACAAGCTGGGCGGTCCGGTCGCTATTTACAATTTCAGCAGTCAAGCTGCAGAGCAAGGCTTGCCAGCAGTCCTTAGCCTTTTGGCCATGCTGTCGCTCAATATCGGTATTTTCAACCTGATTCCCATTCCAGCCTTGGACGGCGGAAAAATCGTCCTCAATATTCTGGAGGCTATCCGCAGAAAAACCTCTGAAAAGAGAAACGGAGACCCTATATCACTCTGTCTGGAGTAGCTATTATGGTCATCTTGATGATTGCCGTTACTTGGAACGATATTATGAAATTATTCTTCTAAGAAACTAAAGTTCTTAGAACTATGAAAAAGAAATTATTCAATGAAAGTCAAGGAGTTTTGTTTTTATGAAACAAAGTAAAATGTTAATTCCAACCCTGCGTGAGATGCCTAGCGATGCTCAAGTTATCAGTCACGCTCTGATGCTGCGGGCTGGCTATGTCCGTCAGGTTTCAGCTGGGGTCTATTCTTATCTGCCGCTGGCTAATCGTGTGATTGAAAAAGCAAAAAATCATGCGGGAAGAGTTTGACAAGATTGGTGCAGTGGAGATGCTGGCGCCAGCCTTGCTCAGTGCGGACCTCTGGCGCGAGTCTGGCCGTTATGAGACCTATGGTGAAGACCTCTATAAACTGAAAAATCGTGAGAAATCGGACTTTATCCTAGGGCCAACCCATGAGGAAACCTTTACAGCTATCGTCCGTGATTCGGTTAAATCCTATAAACAGCTGCCGCTCAATCTCTATCAGATTCAGCCTAAATACCGTGATGAAAAGCGTCCTCGTAACGGGCTCTTGCGGACGCGTGAGTTTATCATGAAAGATGCCTACAGTTTCACGCTAACTATGACAGCTTGGATGCAGCTTATGATGAATACAAGTCTGCCTATGAGAAAATCTTTACCCGCAGCGAGTTGGATTTCAAAGCCATTATCGGTGATGGCGGTGCCATGGGGGGCAAGGACAGCCAAGAATTTATGGCCATTACGCCGGACCGGACGGATTTGAACCGTTGGGTGGTCTTGGACAAGTCTGTAGCTAGCTTTGATGAGATTCCTGAGGATGTTCAGGAAGCTATTCGGACAGAATTGACCAGCTGGATGGTATCTGGAGAGGATACCATTGCCTACTCCAGTGAGTCCAGCTATGCTGCCAACCTTGAAATGGCGACGGATGAATACAAGCCGGCAGGACGTGTCGTGACCGAGGAAGAAGTAGCCCGCGTTTCAACGCCTGAATGCAAGACTATTGACGAAGTTGCTGCTTTCCTTGGGCTAGATGAAAGCCAGACAATCAAGACCTTGGTTTACATGGCTGACGAGTCTCCTGTCGTAGCACTTTTGGTCGGTAATGACCAGCTTAATGAAGTTAAGCTGAAAAATCATTTGGCAGCGGATTTCTTTGATGTGGCGAGTGAAGATCAAGTCCGTCAGCTCTTGGGAGCAGGTTTTTGGCTCACTAGGGCCAGTCAATCTGCCAGAAGGCGTGAGAATCATCGCTGACCGCAGGTGCAAGACCTAGCTAACGCTGTGGTTGGTGCTAACGAAGATGGTTACCACCTGACTGGTGTCAATCCAGGTCGCGACTTTACCGCTGAGTATGTAGATATCCGTGAGGTTCGTGAAGGTGAAATTTCACCGGACGGCCAAGGTGTTCTCAAGTTTGCTCGTGGGATTGAGATTGGGCACATCTTCAAGCTGGGAACTCGCTATTCTGACAGCATGAACGCTAATGTCTTGGATGAAAATGGCCGAGCAGTACCGATGATTATGGGGTGTTACGGTATCGGCGTCAGTCGTCTCCTGTCCGCTGTTATGGAGCAGCATGCCCGTCTCTTTGTCAATAAAACTCTAAGGATGAATTCCACTATGCTTGGGAGCATCAACTTCCCGAAAGAGCTGGCACCATTTGATGTGCACTTGATTCGGTCAATGTCAAGGATGAGGAAGCCTTGGCGCTAACTGACCAAATCGAGGCTAACTTGCTAAGAGCTGGTTATGAGGTCTTGGTGGATGATCGCAATGAGCGCGCTGGTGTCAAGTTCAGCGACAGCGATTTGATTGGTCTCCCAATCCGTGTGACAGTTGGTAAGAAAGCTGCAGAAGGCATCGTCGAAGTCAAGATCAAAGCTACTGGCGATACCATTGAAGTTCACGCTGATAATCTGCTAGAAACCCTGTCGATTTTGACAAAATAAAACAAACTGCCAGTTTTGCCTGGCAGTTTTCTTTGCTTATTGGTCTTGAAAAATGCTATAGTAGGGAAAAATAGATTGGAGGACTGAATGATGGGATTATTCAGCGGTTTATTAGGCAACGCCTCTCAGAAAGATATTGAAAAAACGGAAAGACAATTGGAGGATATTCTGACATCAACAGAGAATGTAGAACTAGCATTTAGTCTCATTCGTGACTTAATTGTCTTTACAGATAAGCGCTTAATCTTGGTCGACAAGCAGGGAATGACTGGCAAAAAGACTTCTTATAAGTCCTTTCCTTATCGCTCTATCAGTCGCTTCTCAGTGGAAACAGCCGGGCCATTTCGACCTAGATGCCGAGCTGAAAATCTGGGTTTCCAGCGCTCAAGAGCCAGCAGAAGTCCTGCAATTTACCAGTGACCGCAGCGTCATCGCTATCCAAAAAGCCTTGGCAGAAGCAGTCTTAAGATAGCATATTGCCCCTTTGGGATTTAAAAATAAACAGAAAAGCCTTCTGAGCATTAACTATAAAGTTAAATCACTCAGAAAGCTTTTTTATTCTTCTTTAAGTCCTTGCCCCTTCAAATAATCAAAGACAACTTCTGGTTTATCTTGAAGTTTCTGAAGAAAGTCTGACTACTTTTCAGAGTCACTTGCTGATTGAATCAACTGTTCTGATCTATTTTACTGAGATCAAAAGTCAAAAATGGCTATAGCGTTTTTCTTGTCTTCAGAAATTTTAAGATGAATTTTAAGTCCTTGTAGCTTTTTCTTGATTTTCAATCATGGGACTTTTCTTAAGATCTTCTCTATAGGATTTCGTTAATTCTTCGACGCTCATTTTTTGACTTTCTTCAGGGATGGCCTGGCTAGAAATGAGCTGGAAAGATAGGATCTTGTCTTTAGTATAGAAAAGTTTGACTGAATTAGTATAATACTCATCACTTTTATTAGAAAAAGTTTTTGTCTTCGTCTTTTCTTCTTTAGTCTTGCTTTTGACTCTGATTTTGCTTGGGCTTTGTTTTCTTGCTGATGTCTGATTAGGGCATACTGCAGGCAGTCAGGGTCAACAGACAAGCGCTTTAGCTAAAAGAATTTTTCTTCACAATTAAGACTCCTTTTGATAAATGTTCTGTTCTATTATATCATAACTTAGTATCAAGAGAATGCATTGACAATTGTGTAGGAGTCGCGCTTTGCCCTACTCTTTTTCTGTCGAAAAAAGTGCTGATTTATGGTAAAATAGGGTCACTACTGTACGAGGAAATGTCATGTCAAACAAGTTTGAAATTTTAATGAATCAGCTGGATATGCCACTTGAAATGAGAAATTCAGAGGCCTTTTTGAATGCAGAAATTGAGAAGGTTCTGGTCCACAAGGTCAGTCGGGTCTGGGAGTTTCATTTTTCTTTTGCGAATATTCTGCCCATTGAGATTTTTCGGGAATTGCAGAAGCGCTTAGCTCAAGAGTTTTCGAAGACGGGCAATCAGGCTATTTTTGAAATTCACTGTCAGGCTCCTCGGGTGTCGGATGAGCTCTTACAGGCTTATTACCAGCTGGCCTTTGAGGAAGGTCCATGTGCCAGCCATGGCTTTAAAAGCCTGTATCAGGATTTGCGGGTTCATTTGGATGGGGACAAGCTGCTGATTGAGGGAGCTTCAACCATTGATACGGAGCATTTTCGCAAGAATCACCTGCCCAAATCTCAGCCAGCAGCTGGTCAAGTACGGCTTTCCTCAGTTGACCTGTCAGGTTCAGCACAGCGATGAGCTGACCCAGCAGCAAGCGGAGAATTTCCAGGCGGAGAATGACAAGATTGTTCAGGCGGCCAATGAAGAAGCGCTCAAAGCCATGGAATCCCTGCAGCAGATGGCACCACCGCCAGAGGAAAAGCCAGCCTATGACTTCCAAGCTCGCAAGGCTGCGGCTAAACCAAAGCTGGACAAGGCAGAGATTACCCCTATGATTGAAGTTCAGACTGAGGAAAATCGTCTGGTCTTTGAGGGAATGGTCTTTGATCTGGAGCAGAAGGTCACTCGGACCGGCCGGGTCTTGCTCAATTTCAAGATGACAGACTATACTTCCAGCTTCTCCTTGCAGAAATGGATGAAAAACGAAGAAGAAGCCAAGAAGTTTGACATGATTAAGAAAGGCGCCTGGCTGCGCGTGCGCGGAAATGTGGAGATGAACAATTTCACCCGCGACCTGACCATGAATGTGCAGGATGTGCAGGCCGTTACCCACTATGAGCGCAAGGACTTGATGCCTGAGGGGCAGAAGCGGGTTGAGTTTCACGCCCATACCAATATGTCTACTATGGATGCCCTGCCTGAGGTCGAGGAAATCGTGTGCAACGGCGGCCAAGTGGGTCTACAGGCTGTCGCCATTACCGACCATGGCAATGTGCAGAGCTTTCCCCATGGCTACAAGGCTGCCAAGAAAGCTGGTATCCAGCTGATTTACGGTATGGAGGCCAACATTGTAGAAGACTGGGGTGCCCATCGTCTACAATGAAGTGGACATGGAGCTGAGTGATGCGACCTATGTAGTCTTTGACGTGGAAACAACAGGGCTTTCAGCGGTCTACAATGACTTGATTCAGGTCGCTGCCAGCAAGATGCACAAGGGCAATATCATTGCTGAGTTTGATGAGTTTATCAATCCTGGGCATCCTCTTTCGGCCTTTACGACGGATCTAACCGGGATTACAGATGAGCATGTCCGCAATGCCAAACCGCTAGAGCAAGTGCTGAAAGAGTTTCAGGAATTTTGTCAGGACAGCGTCCTCGTTGCCCATAATGCTACCTTTGACGTGGGTTTTATGAATGTCAACTATGAGCGTCATGGCCTGCCGAAAATCACCCAGCCAGTTATTGACACGCTGGAATTTGCCCGCAACCTCTATCCAGAGTACAAGCGTCATGGTCTGGGGCCTTTGACCAAGCGTTTCCAGATTGCTCTGGAGCACCATCACATGGCCAACTATGACGCGGAAGCGACGGGCCGCCTCCTCTTTATCTTTATCAAGGATGTGGCTGAAAAGCATGGTGTGACTAATCTCAAGGATTTGAATACGGATCTGGTCGATGAGAATTCTTACAAGAAAGCTCGGGTCAAGCATGCGACCATTTATGTGAAAAATCAGACGGGACTCAAGAATATTTTTAAGTTAGTCAGTCTGTCCAATACTAAATATTTTGAAGGTGTCCCTCGGATTCCACGGACCGTGCTGGACGCCCATCGTGAAGGCCTGATTCTGGGCTCAGCCTGTTCAGAAGGCGAAGTCTATGACGCTGTTGTCTCTCAGGGGGTGGATGCGGCTGTCGAAGTAGCCAAGTATTATGACTTTATCGAGGTCATGCTGCCGGCTATCTATGAGCCGCTGATTGCCAAAGAGAGCAGATCAGGACCAGGAAGAACTGCAGACCATAATTCGCAATCTGATTGAGGTTGGCGATCGCTTGGGCAAGCCTGTCCTTGCGACGGGGAACGTCCACTATATCGAGCCGGAAGAAGAAATTTATCGTGAAATTATCGTCCGCAGTCTGGGTCAGGGAGCCATGATTAACCGGACCATCGGTCACGGTGAAAATGCCCAACCGGCTCCGCTTCCTAAGGCTCACTTCCGGACCACCAATGAGATGCTGGACGAATTTGCCTTTCTGGGCGAGGACTTGGCTAAGAAGCTGGTCATCACCAATCCGAATCAGCTGGCCGAGACCTTTGAGCCGGTTGAGGTAGTTAAGGGCGACCTCTATACGCCTTTCATTGAAAAGGCCGAGGAAACAGTTGCCGAGTTGACCTATCAAAAAGCCTTTGAGATTTATGGCAATCCGCTGCCAGATATCGTGGACTTACGGATTGAAAAAGAGCTGACCTCCATCTTGGGGAATGGTTTTGCCGTGATTTATCTGGCTTCGCAGATGCTGGTGCAACGCTCCAATGAGCGGGGCTATCTGGTAGGTTCACGGGGGTCTGTCGGATCCAGTTTGTCGCGACCATGATTGGGATTACCGAGGTTAATCCTCTGTCACCCCACTATGTCTGTGGCAAATGCCAATACAGCGAGTTCATCACGGATGGCTCCTATGGTTCAGGCTTTGATATGCCGGATAAGGACTGTCCAGAGTGCGGTCGCAAGCTGAGCAAGAACGGTCAGGATATTCCTTTTGAGACCTTCCTTGGATTTGATGGGGACAAGGTACCCGATATTGACTTGAACTTCTCTGGAGAGGACCAGCCAAGCGCCCATTTGGACGTGCGGGATATTTTTGGTTCAGAATACGCCTTTCGGGCTGGGACCGTTGGTACCGTTGCGGCTAAGACCGCCCTATGGATTTGTCAAAGGCTATGAGCGCGACTATGGAAGTTCTATCGGACGCCGAAGTTGACGTTCATGGCAGGGAGCTGCGGAGTCAAGCGGACAACTGGACAACACCCGGCGGAATCGTTGTTATCCTAACTACATGGATGTTTATGACTTTTACACCGGTCCAATATCCAGCTGACGATGTGACCGCCGAGTGGCAGACCACCCACTTCAACTTCCACGATATCGATGAAAATGTCCTCAAGCTAGACGTTCTGGGACACGATGATCCGACCATGATTCGGAAGCTTCAGGACTTATCTGGCATTGATCCTAATGACATTCCTATGGATGATGCTGGCGTCATGGCCCTCTTTTTCTGGAACAGACATTCTGGGTGTGACTCAGGAACAAATCGGCACGCCGACTGGTATGCTGGGAATTCCGGAGTTTGGGACCAACTTTGTACGGGGCATGGTTGATGAGACCCATCCGACAACTTTGCCGAGCTCTTACAGCTATCTGGTCTCTCTCACGGTACGGACGTTTGGCTAGGCAATGCTCAGGACTTGATCAAGCAAGGGATTGCTGACCTGTCCACCGTTATCGGCTGTCGGGACGACATCATGGTTTACCTCATGCACAAGGGCTTGGATCCTAAGATGGCCTTTACGATTATGGAGCGCGTGCGGAAGGGCCTTTGGCTGAAAATTTCTGAAGAAGAGCGCAATGGCTATATCGCAGCCATGAAGGAAAACAATGTGCCAGAGTGGTACATCGAGTCCTGTGGAAAGATCAAGTACATGTTCCCCAAGGCCCATGCGGCAGCCTACGTTATGATGGCCCTGCGGGTGGCCTATTTCAAGGTGCATCATCCGATTTATTACTACTGTGCTTATTTCTCCATCCGAGCCAAGGCCTTTGATATCAAGACCATGAGTGGTGGTCTTGATGCCGTCAAGCGTCGGATGAACGAAATCGCTGAGAAGCGTAAGAACAACGAAGCCTCCAATGTAGAAATTGACCTTTATACGACTCTAGAAATCGTCAATGAAATGCTGGAGCGGGGCTTCAAATTCGGAAAGCTGGATCTCTACAAGAGCCATGCGACTGAGTTTCTCATCGAGAGGATACCCTTATCCCACCATTCTCCGCTATGGACGGTCTGGGTGACAACGTTGCCCGCCAAGTGAAAGTCGAAACGCGCGAAGAAGGCGAATTTCTCTCTAAGACAGAACTCACGCAAACGGCGGCCTCTCTAGCACCTCAGTCGAGATGGACGACATGGGTATTCTAGAAATATGCCCGAGGATAACCAGTTGAGTTTGTTTGATGAGTTTTTCTAAAATAATTCAACAAAGTTTAAAGATGGACGAATTTTGTCCATCTAGCTATATTTATTTTAGTAAATAGTAGATGGGGGAAGAAAATGTATCAAATAGAATTTGGGAAAATGAATAAAAATATTAAAAAGAAGCCCAGATGAGGATTTTATCAAGGAGAATCAATGGTTTTATTATTTCAAAAACCAAACATGTCTTTACGTTGCTGGAGTAACAGAATATACCAAGAGGATTTGTTTGATAGAAAGCTCACTTTGGGGTTTGATGATGAACGCACTGATTTTAAAGTTAAATCTATCAGTAGTGAATATTTAAAGGAGAATGGGGAACAAGAGTATTCAGCTCAAATGGTCAGCGCTCTTTATTCAGATGAAAGGCTTTCAAATTCTGGTGGCATTGGCTCATTACTGAGTTGCGAATCGAAGACTTAAAATATTATGAGTTTGAATGACTTTCAAGGTATGTTTAAAACTAAAATGTTTTTAATAGTCAAAAGGAAAGAAGGCGGAAGAAAGAAAAGGTCACTTGTTGTCGGTTTTAATTCTCAGAGGTTCTTTGGGAGACTGGTAGGCCCTTTGCTATAAAATATTTACGTGAGTTGTTAAATGTCAGAGTCTGAGGGCGTTTTGAAGGAAGTGGATTTTCAACTCATTTGATTCAGACAGCGTGGTGACGATAAAAGGACTATTCAACTATGCATCCTAGAAGAAAAGAGAATTAAAAATAATATTGCGTGAAAAGGCTAACGGAAAAGAATATATATTTTGGCGGAGTCTGTATAATTAGCTTATGCAAATCTCACCAAAAATTTCTTCCTCTATTTATGTTGTTTTATGAATTTGAAATTTTCCTCCCTACTCATGTAACAAGACATTAATATTATAAGGAGCTTTCACAGGGGCTTATGAGACTTTCATTTGAAAGATCTCATAAACACTACTTTTCAAATCTGGTGTTGTCTTACAAGTAGTTACGATAGTTGTTATTTTGCTCAAAAAGATTATTGAAGATCTCAATGTAATAGAAAGTAATTTGAGTAATGTCAAAGAGATTATTCTTTGCCGTCGGATCTGTTTTGTATGAAAAGGTTGCAACAATCAAGTAGCCACAATTCTGACGCATTCACAGGAGCTGAGACCGTTTGGTTGTTGGCTTATCTACTGTTAAAATCGATTCGCGTTTTCTTGGCCTACATATCTCAAAGCCAAACCATTCTTCCTCGTTCAATAAATCTGGGACAGGTGGGCAGGGGCGGCTTTATAAACAATGGTATTATTAAATCAAACATTTGATTGATAGGTCTCAATTTGGTCTTAGTGAATATGTTGTTAAACAACTCCAAGGTTAAAGATTATTTGATAATGCAAAAGGCCTTTTGTTGTTAAGTGAGCCTATGTCTGGTCCACAAGGTGATTTTAATAATCTACAATTATTCAGGAAATGGAAAATAATGAAAATGATGTCATTGTGATTTTCAACTGGTTATACAAGTGATGGGTACAAACATCAATCAGTTTAGCTTCTACAAATTAGAAAATTCATTTAATTATAACAAGTATGAACTGTCTATTGACTGGTAGAATAACAAGGTTATATAGTGGATAAAGCCATTATCCTCGACTCATTTTGAAAAATGTACTGCTCGAAAGGTTTTGTGTCGTTATGTCAAGCTATTGATTGGTTTATATTGAGCGGGCAGCAGTAAAGAAGATAATTATCAGATCTGGCGATGCAGGTTGAGCTATTTGTCTTATAGATTGAAAAACAATACACGATTTGAGAGAAAAATAACTCAAAATAATAGGATTCAGAACAGATATATGATGTCATGTTATTATATAGAAGGGAGGGTTTATGGAAGGAACATTTATCCATTTTTGTTACACGTTTGCCAATCAGAATATCATCAAAAAAATCGGTGGTAATTGGGTTGGGGTTGGTGCAAAACGATTCAGAGATTTTTTTTCATTATTAGGTGATTTTTTAATGACTCAGCCTTGATATGAGTTGGCATGATTCAAGTATCAAAGAGATATTTAAAAAAGGAAGTGCTTTTTAATGAAAGAAAAGTGCTAATAATTTCAGATTTTGTTAAATGAGCTTTAAATAGAAGAAGTAAATGAGGATTTCAATAGCTTGTTGGGGCTTGTTTCAAAAGAGGAAACAAAAAGAAATAGAAATGATTATCAACAGCGAAAGACTGAACTATGCCCCAATTACAGACGAGCAAAATCGTATTCAAAAGATTTGGGAATGGTCAGAGATGATTCGCAAGGAGAAGGTTCTAGAAATTGTCTACAAGAGTCCATATCAAGATAAAAAGAACATTTAATTTTTCCAGTTTCTCTGTACTATGATATTCATTATTTTTTTACATTGTAGCTACAATATAAGAATGAGCATTATATGACCCTTGCGTTTTGGACAGAATCCAGACTTGGAAGTCCACAAAGGAATCTAAACCCAACATCTCTTATGGCAGAAAATTCAGGGATGGAGATATTCGTAATCAGCGAGTAGACGCTTTTTTAGGAAGAAAGATCACAGTTGAATTGGAATTCTGTTATGATCCAACTATTGTTTTAGACCAATTTCCTAATGCACAGTGTCTTATCTAGCCGACGAAGGATGGACACGGTTTAAATTTGAAAGTCAATATACACCTGGTCTTAAACGTTGGCTACTCAGTCAAGGAGAAGCAGTGAGAAATTTTGTCGCCACAGTCTTTAGTTGATGATATTCGGAAAAACGATGAAAGAAATTTTAGGCTACTATCAATAAATATTTTTGATATTTGAACTTAGTGGACATAAAATGTCCACCTAAAGATGTAGAATTTTATCCATTAAGAAATAAAGGAGGCAAAAATGATTGAATGGATTGTAGTTGATAGGTTTGGCAATCAAATCGCAGGACCATTTTTGATAAAATAGCAGCAGAAAACGTTGCAAAAGCAATTCTAATGCTACTATTATTCCAAAGCATTAATGGACCAAAGATTCTATGCTGATAAGATTTTTAGGAGATAATGATGAATGCCAATGAAAAAGAAAATAGGGTTTGAAAGTAAAAGTATCAGAAATATTGAAATGGGATAGGCTAACAATACCAAGTTATCAAAGACCTTATAAATGAACAGAAAGCATATCCGTAATCTTTTTATGATTTACGAGATGCTATGGAGAAAAAGGAATATCAAGTTGGCTCTGTTATTTTGCATGAGAATGACGGACACTAGATATTGACGGACACATAGATATTGTAGATGGCCAGCAACGATTGGTTTCCATTTCGTTATTTCTTTATGCTTTAAATAGATATGATGAATTTAAAGGAGCAAAAAACTTACTTGAAGCTGACTTTGGAGAACTATCTTGCTATAATGCTTACGAAAATTTTTAATGAATGGAAGAATTTAATCCAACTTGTAGGCGAGAAAGAAGCTGAACAGGTGTGTAGTTTTCACTTGAAAATTGTTCTGTCTCGGTGATTACTATGCTACAGGAACGATTATCAGAGGCTTTTCAATTGTTTGATTCACAAAATAATCGTGGAAAATCTCTAGAACCTCACGATTTACTCAAAGCTTATCATCTTCGTAAGCAAGATTCAGAAGATGAAAAGATTGTTGAAAAGTGGGAACAGTTTGTGGAAGACAAAGATTTAAGCCTCAAAAGAGTTATTTGATAAACATCTTTTTCGTATGAGACGTTGGTCTCGGGAGAGACAGGACCAACAAATAAGCGTTATGGTTTTCATCTGCGTTTTACAGAGGATTTTATCGATGATTTTAAAGGCGTTGATTTAAATCAGAACTTTCCATACCTAGAATTGTATCGTCATGTTGAAGAGTTCCCCTATGTCAATTACCATGCCTATCATTGATGGAAGTGAATTTTTTAAGTATATTGAATCTGACTCATGAAACTATTAAAAGATCATAAAAGATTTTTAAATGAACAGTTAGGAATTTCTAATGAGTCAGAGGAGGAAGAAAAAAATTTAACTTACCCAGAAGGTATGTTGAAAATTTACAATAGCTCAAAGGGACGCTATCTCAAGTGCCAAAATATGTTCCTAAATATTTGTTCGCTTTTCGCAGAGAGATTTGGAAAAGAAGAGCTATCAAAGGAAATAGTAGAGACCTTATTTATTTGGTCTTATTACCCCCGTGTGAAATCTCGAGCGATATATGATGCAACAGTTGGAAACTATGCTGCTGGTGGAAGATTCAGACAAAAAGATGTTCAAAAACTATTCCAACTTTTAGCCCATGCTGTAACTCCGAATGACTTCATGGTCAAGATAGATCGAGAATTATTTGAAAATTATACAGTGGAGCAGATTATAGAGGAGGAAAAAGAGAAATGGTAGAAACACATATAAAGCTTTATCAGTTAATCGTTTGTTAAATGAAGATAGCTATGCTATTCCTCTTTACCAGAGAAATTTTGCCTGGACTTATGATGAAATAGAGCAATTATTGAACGATGTAGCAGATGCTTTTTCAAGAACAAAGAGAAAATTACTATATTGGAACATTAGTCGTTAATGAAGAGAATGGTATTTTCAAAATCATAGATGGGCAGCAGCGGACAACAGCCCTTAATTTGATTGCCTTGGCTTTGAAACATGAGTTTGGTTTTGATAGATTGAAAGCTGTCAATCTTACTTTTCCCAGCTAGGAAGAAGTCAAATGAGAACATTCAAAAGCTATTTACCAAGCAAAAAATCTCTGAGAATGATGAAAATGAACTAACTAGAGGTTACCGACATGCTCATGACGCACTGAAAAAAGTGCTAGAGGAGCGCCAATTTAAATCTCAATCGTTCTTTAATTATCTTTTGATAAAGTCATTATTTTTCGTAGTATTCTTCCTAATGATTTAGATTTAAATCTCTATTTCGAACGTTTCAACTCTCGAGGAGAACAACTAGAGGCACATGAAATTCTTAAAGCGCAAATGATGGCTAAGTTTGGTGAAGATCAAGAAATGGCGCAAAAATTTGCAAGAATTTGGGATGCCTGCGCAGAGTTTGATAAGCCGGTATTAAAAGCTTTTCAAATTCGAAGTAGACCAAAGTAATCCTGATGAAGAGGGGAGAAAATTTTTGGGAGAGAATATGCTAATTTCAAATTGCAAGAAGTATTTGATAAGATAGGAGTTGATAAGGTAGAGACAAAAAGTTTACTAGAGGCTATTTCTGAGGACAAATCTGAGAGGGGGAGAGCAGTAAGTAAAGAGTCAGATATTTCAAACTATACAACTGTAATTGATTTTCCAACGTTTTTGTTTCAAGTGTTTTTCATCATGGAAGGAAGTAATGAAACTACATTTGATGATAAAAATTATTGAAAAATTTTTGAAATTGAACGACGAGATAGAAAATGGGTCCAACAATTTGGACAACTACTTCTGACTATGAGCATATATTTGATACGCTTATCGTAAAAATGCCCAATTAGAAAATGAAACCGAATGGCAAATCAAATGTGGTATATGAGACATATCAACGAAAGTGAAAATGGTGGATGGAAATATGTTCGAATTAATTTTTCAAAATACTTTTGACAATTTAAACAAAAACATTATCCTCCTCAATCCATGTTTGCTGTCACCTTCACCGCTAATCGTGATAGTCGTTGGTTATATGAGATTTTGCAATTCTCTTTAACCATATTGAAGAGTTAAATGATCAAGAATTTGGTGCTCAGTTTAAAGATTTTCTTGAAAAAATGGCAGTGAGATATGCTGAAGAAAGATTGTTTACTGAGGATGGAAGTATAAAAGAAATACGGGGATATTCCTGTTTATGCGTTTAACTTTTGTGGATTATGTTTTATGGAAAAATCGTTCTGATTTAAAAGAAAAATATTCGAGTGTTGAATTTGAAGATTTCAAATTTACATATCGCCGTTCCATAGAGCATTGGTTCCTCAGAATCCAAAATGGACATGATGGAGAAAGCCAATTATCTGCTGAATTTTTGCATTCCTTTGGCAATCTTTGTATCATTACAGATAGTCAGAATTCCAAGTTTGAAATTTAGATCCGAGTGCAAAATATAAACAGTGGGAAAGGAATTTTTAGTCGTCAGAGTCTAAAAATTACAAATAATGGCTGCCATAACGGAAAAGACTAAATGGAAATCAGATCAGGTTCTAGGACTGGAAAAAGAGATTTTACCTATGGTTAACGAATTTATAAGAAGTAAAAAGTAAGTTATCAGATTTATCGTAAGTAGAGAATTTACGAAGCTAATGTATATCTAATAGATTTACATTGGCTTTCTTTTTGTTAAAAATAGTCTATAGAAAGAAGGTGAGAGTATGTCAAAGACTAGTATGAGCATCCGCTTGGACAGTGAGGTCAAGGAGCAGGCTCAGCAGGTTTTCAATAGCTTGGGCATGGATATGACAACGGCTATCAATATTTTTCTTCGTCAGGCTATTCAGTACCAAGGGCTGCCCTTTGATGTTAGACTAGATGAAAATAGGAAGCTAATGGAAGTATTGGCAGATTTAGATCAAAATCGGAATATGAGTCAGTCTTTTGTGAGTGTCTCAGACTTGATGGAGGATTTACGTGCTTAAGATTCGTTATCATAAACAGTTTAAAAAAGATTTTAAGTTGGCTATGAAGCGTGGACTTAAGGCAGAATGGTTAGAAGAAGTCTTAGAGTTTTTGATTCAGGAAAAGGAACTTCCTGCCAAATATCGAGATCATCAACTGACAGCATCCAAGCACTTTAAAGGAGTGCGAGAATGCCATATCCAGCCAGATTGGCTCTTGGTTTATAAAGTGGATAAGGAAGAATTGATTTTAAACTTGCTTAGGACAGGCAGTCATAGTGATTTATTTTAATCTATTAAAAGATAATTGAGGATTCTGAAGACGCTAGTACAAGTAAGAGTTCATACCTTAGAATTATGATTTAGAAAGGACTCTCTCATGAAACTTAGAATAAATGCTGAAGATAAGCCAGCGCAAAAAGTTTTTGATTACCAGCTGGATCTTGACCCAGATACGATTTTGAAAATGACTGCCTTGATTTGCGGCACAGTGGCAGCGGTTAGCCTACTGTCCCTGTTTAAAGAGAAATAACAAAAGAAAAGGAGAAGCAGCATGGTTCTGCCAAATTTTAAAGAAAACTTAGAAAAATACGCTAAACTATTGGTTGCCAATGGTATCAATGTGCAGCCGGGTCACACGGTGGCGCTCAATATTGATGTGGAGCAGCGTGAGCTGGCTCACTTGATTGTCAAGGAAGCCTATGCTCTGGGGGCTCACGAGGTCATCGTCCAGTGGGCGGATGATTTGACTACGCGGGAGAAATTCCTCCATGCGCCGATGGAGCGCTTGGACAATGTTCCAGACTATAAGGTGGCTGAGATGAACTATCTCCTCGAAAAGAAAGCCAGCCGCTTGGGCGTTCGTTCATCTGATCCGGGGGCTTTGAATGGCGTGGATGCTGAGAAATTATCGGCTTCTGCTAAAGCTATGGGGATAGCTATGAAGCCGATGAGAATCGCAACCCAATCCAATAAAGTCAGCTGGACAGTCGCAGCAGCAGCGGGTACAGAGTGGGCTAAGAAGGTCTTTCCAAACGCAGCCAGTGATGAGGAAGCGGTAGATTTGCTTTGGGATCAGATTTTCAAAACCTGCCGTGTCTATGAGGATGATCCAGTAGCTGCGTGGCAGGCGCATGAAGAAAAACTCAGCTCAAAAGCTAAGGTTTTAAATGAAGAGCAATTCACTGCTCTGCACTACACAGCTCCGGGAACAGACCTGACATTGGGCTTGCCCAAGAACCATCACTGGGAGTCAGCTGGCAGTCTTAATGCCCAAGGCGAGTATTTCATTGCTAACATGCCAACAGAAGAGGTCTTTACAGCACCGGACTTCCGTCGGGCCGATGGTTATGTGACCAGCACCAAGCCTCTCAGCTACAATGGCAACATCATCGAAGGCATCAAGGTGACCTTCAAGGATGGCCAGATTGTGGATATTACTGCTGAAAAGGGAGACCAGGTTATGAAAGATCTTGTCTTTGAAAATGCTGGTGCGCGTGCTTTAGGTGAGTGTGCCTTGGTACCAGATCCAAGTCCGATTTCTCAGTCAGGCATCACCTTCTTCAATACTCTCTTTGATGAAAATGCTTCTAATCATTTGGCTATCGGTGCAGCCTATGCGACCAGTGTAGTCGGTGGAGAGAATTTATCTGAGGAAGAGCTGGAAGCAGCGGGTCTCAACCGCTCGGATGTCCATGTGGACTTTATGATTGGCTCTAACCAGATGGATATTGACGGTATCCGTGAAGACGGCAGTCGCGTAGCCATCTTCCGAAATGGAGACTGGGCAATTTAAGATTTCGAGCTGCCTTAAATGGCGCATTCCATAATGATAGCTTCCACTTGCTTCTTGAGAAGCCTTGCTAGAAATATAGAAAGAAGGGGAATATATGATTGGTAGTATGTTTGTCGGTTTTATTATCGGCCTTATCGCCGGGGCTATTACCAGCCGTAGGGGAGCGCATGGGCTGTATCGGAAAAATCCTCTTGGGCTGGTTTGGTTCCTTGATAGGTCAATTTCTCTTTGGCCATTGGGGACCAATGCTGGCTGATACAGCTATTGTTCCATCAGTGCTAGGAGCAGTTATCCTCTTGGCTATTTTCTGGAGACGAGATAGTTAGAATAGAAAAAGAGAAAAAACAACAGCTATACGAAATTATTAGCTGTTGTTTTCTTTGGTCAGTTTACAAACTGTACTTTCTATTATGAATAAACAATGATAAAGTAGAACTCTAAAGTTTATAATATTTTATTTGATTTTTGAGCGGTTACATTTCAACATAATGTTTTGCAAATTATCTCGTGTAGATAATCCGCCTTTAGAAATTGGAATAATATGATCAATTTCTAATAGTAAAAGACTTTGCTCTTTGGTTGATGCACCGAAAATTTGGCATGTATAATTATCGCGCTCTTTTAATATAGTTGCGTAATCTATTTGTCATTAATGATCGTTGGGCTTGAATACTTTTTATTATATTGAATTTGTTCTAAAAGATATTGACAGACTGCTTCAACAGTTTCGTTGTTAAAGGTTATTGTTGTTCTTTGAGAACTGTTCCCAGAGTTACTTACATATTCAAAAAAACATATCTAGTATATTCAATATTAATATCAGGAACATTGACTTCTAAATGTTGTATTAAATCTTGTTCGTAATATTTAATGATATATTTTGGGACTTGAACATTATTTTTAATATTTTCAAGCCTATTTTTCAAATTCCCAAGAGTATTTTCTATCCGCGAAAATATTTTCGCTAATTTCTTCAAGTTGTTTTTAAGCTTTCTTCCTTGCTTCTATATCGAAATATTTGCATAGGTATTTAATAGGTTCTTCTGAAGAACGTTTAACAATATATAAAAAGCTGGATAGACTTTTATCATTATTATAAGTTCGGATATTTCATCTCTTCGATAGTTATATCTACTTGTATTTTCAAATGATGCTAAATGAATATGTTCTCCTATAACCTTCTTTGCTTTAAAACAATTATTGTTTGGTATTGACTTAGCATACTCTGCAAATGTCGTTAAACTCTTTAATTGTAGATGTAATATTATTTTTGTTCTAGAAAATCTGGACTATTAAAATAAAGATTTTTTCATCAAATTTCTAATTTTGATGTAAATAATGCAAAAATAAACGTACCAATTACTGTTATAATTAAACCTAAAAATTGGTTCCATAAAAAGGTAGCAAAGAAGGTAATAAGGCTAGACATACCAACAAAAATAGTGATATCAATAAACTTTTTATGAGAATTCCTCCTCCTAAAATTTTTAAAATAATCTCTTCATTTTTATAAACAATTAATAAAACTAGTCTTAAATTATAACATCAGTGTTTTTGATAATGATATGCAAGTTATTTATTCAATCACCAACATGCCGTCTTTGACTGCAAATGGGTCTTTTTCATTGATGCGGTCGTAGAACATGATGCCGTTGATGTGGTCAATTTCATGCTGAACAACAATGGCGTTATAGCCCTTGAGCTTGATACGATGCTTTTGACCGTCCTTGTCAAAGTAATCCACTGTCACTCGTGCATGCCGAACCACGTAGCCCGGTACTTCTCGATCGACTGACAGGGCAGCCTTCACCGTCAGCTAAGGCAGCATCCTGAACGGGATGGGCTACAATCTTAGGATTGTACATCAGCGTTTGTAGACTATAAGCTTCCTTAGGTGGATTGCCCTCTTCGTCCTCAGGGTTGGGAACTAAAACAGCGATGAGCCGTTTGGAAATATCCAGCTGGGGAGCAGCAAGGCCAACACCACCGCGCAAGCCCATTTTTTCAGCCATGACAGGGTCCTGAGAATGTTTCAGAAATTGCATCATCTTTTCGCCCAAAAATGATGTCCTGATCAGACAGAGGGAAGCTGACTTCCTCAGCGGTAGCGCGCAGGGTCGGATTGCCCTCGCGGATAATGTCCTTCATATCAATTAAATGGGCTGGTTTGGTTAATCGTTCAATAACAGATGTTTTTTCACTCACAGACATGATTCTCTCCTTTTTCTATCCTTCATCATAACATAAAACCTGCAAGAAATAAAGGCGGGAGCGGTTTTGACTGGCTGGTAGTGCCTGATTTTGAATGAAGCCACAGCGACCCATAATATTCCTGACAAAGAAATTGCGTCTTGACCCAAAAAACTGTATGATAGAGGTAGTGTGAATTTTAAAGGAAAATAGAATGAAAAAATTGATGGAAAAGGTGAGTATCCTCTCGCTTTCTTTGATTCTGACTACGGCTTTTTCGATTTCCAGTGCCCAGTCGGCCATGTTTGCTTTTTATAAGGAGATTCCAGAAAGTTGGGTAGAACTTCTGGTTTCTGCCTTCGGCTGGGATTATGCTGATGTTGCTGTTTAATAGGGTCATTGAAAAATACCTGACAGAGCGTCAGATGATTGTGAGCGGGCTTCTGATTTTTTCACTTTGCGGGCTTCTTCCTCTTCTTAACCAGTCCTACTGGCTTATGTTTGTATCTCGGCTTGTCTTTGGGATGGGAATCGGTCTGCTCAATGCCAAGGCTATCTCGATTGTTAGCGAGCGCTACAAGGGACAGGAACGCGTTCGGCTTTTAGGACTGAGAGGGTCGGCAGAAGTAGTCGGGACAGCACTCTTGACTTTTGGAGTCAGTCGACTTCTTCCTCTCGGCTGGCAGGCTGCCTTTCTCGTCTATACCTTCGGACTGGTGGTTTTGGCGCTTTATCTGCTTTTTGTCCCTTATGACAAGGTCTCTGAAAAGCAGCAAGAACAGTCTGAATTGACTCCTAAGCTAAGCCAGCAGGATTGGCAGTTAAGTCTAGCTTTTGCCTTTGTGGCGGGGGTTATTGTGCTGACCTATATTGCCATCAATGTGCGCGTTCCGGGGATTGTAGAGAAATTTGGCATGGGGACAGCCCAAACTGCAGGCGTGATTCTTTCCTTGATGCAGTTGATTGGGATTGCAGCGGGTATCAGCTTTGCTAGTTTGACCCGTCTTTTTAGAGATAAATTGCTGATGCTTTCTGGTCTGGTTTTTGGACTGACTCAGATTGTTATTGGCTTCTCACCAAATCTCTTGTCACTCAGCATGGCTACTATTAGTGCTGGTTTTGTCTATAGTGTTGGTCTGACGACCATTTTTTACACCCTGTCCGAGCGCATTTCCGCTCACCTCCTCAATCAAGCCACTTCTATCGTGATTTTAGGCTGCAGTATCGGAGCAACGTCCACTACTTTTATCCTCAGTTTCATTGGGAGATTCTCCAACGCCCCAGCCTTTATCTTCAGCGTTTTGGGGCTGGCTATGATTCTGACTTCACTATTTGTTCTAAGATTTAGCAAAGAAAAGAGCGGATTGGCTTCAGGAAGTTAGGAGGTTATACGATGCGTCTGGATAAATTTTTAGCAGAAAATGGTCTGGGCTCCCGCGCCCAGGTTAAGCAGCTCCTAAAGAAAGGGCTGGTTTTGGTCAATGGCAGAGCAGAGAAATCACCTAAGACTCAGATTGATGAGACAGCAGATGAGATTATTGTTTCTGGCCAAAGGCTGACCTATGAGAAATTCGTCTACTACCTTCTGAACAAGCCGCAGGGAGTCATTTCGGCGACAGAAGATGACCGTCATCAGACAGTTCTGGACTTGCTGGATGAGACTGCCCGTCAGAAAGAAGTCTTTCCTGTCGGCCGCTTGGATATTGATACCCACGGCCTGCTCCTTCTGACCAATAATGGCAAGCTGGCTCATGCCATGCTGTCACCCAAAAAGCATGTAGAAAAAATCTACCAGGCTCAAGTGGCAGGCCTGATGAACCAAGCAGATGTAGAGCGATTTGCTGCAGGAATAGAACTGAAAGACTTCACCTGTCAGCCAGCTCAGCTCAAGATTTTAGAGCTGGATGAGGCAAAAGAGACTTCTCTCGTAGAAATTACCCTAGCGGAAGGTAAATTCCACCAGGTCAAGCGCATGGTAGCCGCCTGTGGAAAAAGAAGTTACGAATCTTCAGCGCCTCACGATGGGGGCCCCTACAATTGGATTCCGCACTAGCTCTCGGAGAATGGCGGAGGCTGACTGCTGATGAATTAGAACGTTTAACAATTTTTAAAGCCGAGCTTTAAAACCCAGCACCTGATGAATAGGTGCTGGGTTTTAATTTACGACGTTTTTGGGATGTATTCAAAAATTACTATATATCTTAGGCACAATTCTTTTGATAATTTCCTGATGATAATTGGACTGAATTTTTGATTGAAAACGCTAACTATTTTGTTTATACTAATAATATAGGAGGGCTAGAAGTGTTATCAAATGAGCTCATTGAAAAAAATTTCAGCTTTTATCCAAATATTCAGATTCTTCTCTTGAGGAAATGGAAAAACTTCTAAAAATTAATCGTAAATATCTTATTCTGCAAATTGAAAAAATTAACGATGTTTTAGAATCTTTTCATTTTCCAGTTATTGAGGTGAAAGGAGGACGAATTAGAACTCCGGCAGTATCCTTGAATAGCCTTTTTGAAAAGATATCTCATCATACAGGTGACTATCTTTTTCATGAAGAGCGCTTAGAAATGATTGTGCTTTATATTCTGTTGGCTCAGCACTTTGTATCCAATCAGCATTTACAGAATCTATTGCAGATGAGCAGAAATTCAGTCCTGTCGGATATAAAAAGGCTTAAGCAATATTTACTTTCTTATCAGGTAGAGCTGTCTTATAATCGTAAACAGGGATATTTTTTAGCAGGAAAAACAAAAAAGCTCATTTATCTATTAGAGAAGACATTGAGTGAGCTTTTGTCAATAGCGAGTGGTCGCTGGGTACTTCGATATTTGCTTGAAGATTGCGGTCTAGAGCTTAATGATGGGGAAGTTGCAAACAGACTCGTTTTACTCGGAAAAAAGTATAACATTCATTTTTTGTCCGAAAAAACGAAAGAAGTAAGCTGTCTTATCGCTATTTTAAAGGCGGGGAGTTTAAAAATATGTCCTAACGATGATATTGCCTTAGGAGATATATATACAAATTCTTTGTTTGATCTATGTGAAGAACTATTACAAACTTACCCAGAGTTGGCAGACAAAAAGAATTTTATCTTTTCTCGCCTATTAGGTTGTACAGAAGGAAATCTTCAAGTTTTTTCTGACCAAAGGGTATTTGAGTTGATGGAAGGTATAATAGAACAGGTCAAAGCTCATACAGGAGCAGATTTTTCTCAATCTCCTCAATTTCGTCAAAATTTATACTCGCATCTTTATCCAGCGTATTATCGCCTGTTATTTGATATTCCTTTAATAAATCCATTGAAAGAACAGATTAAAGCAGATTTTGGCTCACTCTATTATTTGGTAAAACGAAGTCTTATTCCTTTAGAAGAATACGTAGGTAAACTATTAAGTGATGATGAGGTAGCTTACTTCACGATTCATTTTGGTGGATACATAGAGGGAGAGTATAAGAAAGATAGTATACAAACTTTAAGGGCTTTGAGCATCTGTCCAAATGGAGTGAGTTCTTCCCTGATCCTTCAGGCGGAATTAAAGCATCTTTTTCCAAATATGATGTTTAAGCCTGTTCACCAGCTTGATGAAGCTAAAAAGATAGACATTGAAGAATATGACCTTGCTTTTTCAACAGTTCCGTTTGAATCAGAAAGACCAGTCTATTTACTGCAGCCTGTTATGAAGGCTGTTGAAAAGACCATGTTAAAACGCAGAGTCATCAGTCAATTTTCTTGGATTGAAACTCAAGGAATTTCCTTAGACGGGTTGATAGAAATTATAGAGCGACATACAACGATTCATCACTATCCTGAGCTAATGAGAGAACTATCGAATTACTTGATAGGCTGGCAACAAGGTCAGACGAGAGGAGGATATGGTTTGACAGAATTATTAAAAAAAGAATTTATTCAACAGACTAATCAGGTCAAGGATTGGAAAGAAGCTATTTCTTTGGCAGCCGCACCTTTGCTGAGGGGAAATTATATTGAGCAGTCTTATATTGAAGGAATGATTGCTTCTGTGGAGAAGTTAGGAGCCTATATTGTACTAGCACCGAAAGTCGCTGTTCCTCACGCTGCTCCTGATTTGGGGGTAAACAAGGTAGGAATGAGTTTGCTGCAGGTGGCAGAGCCAGTTGATTTTGATGTAAAAGGAGATGAGGAAAAACAAGTTCAGTTGATTTTTGTACTTGCCGCCATTGATTCAACTGCGCATTTGAAAGCTTTACAAGAGCTTGCTATGATTTTAGATGACGATGAGTCCATAGAACAGTTAATTGCAGCAGAAAATCCAGATGAAATAATGGAAATCATTACCGAAACAATAAAGAATGGAGAAAAAGATGATTAAAATTGTCACAGTTTGTGGAAATGGTATTGGTAGCAGCTTACTTCTTCGGATGAAAGTAGAAGCCATTGCCAAAGATTTAGGAATAGAAGTAGAAGCAGAATCTTGTGATTCTAATGCAGCGGTCGGAAAGGGAGCAGACCTATATGTGACAGTGAAAGAATTTCAAGATATCTTTCCTGAAGGAACAAAAAGTTTGTATAGTTAAGAGCTATACTAATCGCAAAAAAATCGAAGCAGACCCTTGTTCCTGTATTAGAAGAAAATGAGAAATTAATAAGAAGAAAGAATGGAGGTTCAGCCATGAATGGTATACTCACGCTATTTCAAAATATCTTAAGTGAACCAGCCTTTTTAATGGGACTGATAGCTTTTGTTGGTTTAATAGCTCTTCGAACTCCAAGTCATAAAGTTTTGACTGGAACACTAGGACCGATTCTAGGGTATTTAATGTTAGCCGCTGGAGCAGGAGTTATTCAAAATAATTTATCTCCTTTAGCCAGTTTGATTGAAAAAGGGTTTGGTATTACAGGTGTTGTTCCCACAATGAAGCTGTAACATCAGTTGCTCAGAAAAATACTGGGTGTTGAGACGATGACAATTCTCATTGTTGGCTTATTGCTAAATTTATTATTTGCTCGTTTTACTCGCTTTAAATACATCTTTTTAACAGGGCACTCATAGTTTCTTTTATGGCTTTGTTTATTGTCAGCCGTTTTAGGAGCAATTGGCTTTTAAAGGAGCTGCCATGATTGCAGTAGGAGGATTTATATTAGGTGCTTGGTCAGCTATTTCTCCAGCCATCGGACAGAAATATACTCTTCAGGTAACGGACGGAGACGAAATTGCAATGGGACATTTTGGCAGTCTGGGTTACTATCTCTCAGCCTGGATTGGATCTAAGGTAGGAAAAGGCAGCACCAGTACAGAGGAGTTGAAAAATTTCAGAAAAATGGAGTTTTCTTCGCAATACTACAATATCAACAGGTATTGTCATGGTTGTCTTTTATCTAATAGCAACAATTGCTTGTCTGATTCGTAGTCCTAAAACAGTTGAAGAGTTAGCAGCTGGTAAGAATCCTTTTATATTTGCTATCGTCAGTGGTCTAACTTTTGCGGTTGGTGTCGCTATTGTATATGCAGGGGTGCGGATGATACTTGCTGATTTGATTCCTGCTTTTCAAGGTATCGCCACTAAGCTTATTCCGAATGCTGTACCAGCTGTGGACTGTGCTGTATTCTTCCCTTATGCGCCTACAGCAGTTATTATTGGTTTTGCCTTTAGCTTTTTAGGTGGACTGATTGGTATGTTCATTCTGGGAGCAATAGGTGGTGTGCTGATTATTCCCGGTATGGTTCCTCACTTTTTCTGTGGTGCAACAGCGGGAATCTACGGCAATGCAACTGGAGGACGCAAGGGAGCTGTTTTAGGTTCTTTTGTAAACGGCTTATTCTTAGCCTTTTTACCTGCAGCAGTTTTGCCAGTATTAGGTGAACTAGGTTTTGCAAATACGACCTTTGGTGATTTTGACTTTGGTGTATTTGGTATTTTGTTAGGTCGCATAGGAGATTCTGTTGGTCAAGTTGGTATTTATGTGATAGTAGCAGTTCTAGCAGTTATATTGCTTTTACCAAATTTCCTCAGCAAATCAGATACAGCACTGAATAATGTTTGCGACGAAGAAGAATAAGAGGGCGAATGATGGCACGAAAATTATCTATTAAAGTTTATTCAGATGGCGCAGTTTTGGAAACTATGCTAAAGGATCTAAATTCTGGTTTGGTATCGGGATTTACCACTAATCCTAGCTTAATGAAGAAAGCAGGTATCACCAGCTATATAGGATTTGCTAAAGAAGTATTAAAGGATATTAAGGAATTTCCCGTTTCTTTTGAGGTGTTTGCTGATGACATTGAAACAATGGAAAAAGAAGCAGAAAAAATAGCCTCACTGGGAGAGAATGTTTATGTAAAAATACCTGTGACAAATTCTAAAGGGGAATCAACTGTTGATTTAATGAAACGTCTAGCTGCAAAAGGTGTTAAAATCAATGCTACGGCTATTTTCACTCTTGAACAAGTCCGCGAGGTAGTTGGAGCATTGAAGGCAGGGACTCCAGGGATAGTGTCAGTTTTTGCTGGACGTATCGCAGATACGGGTGTGGATCCTGTGCCGATTATGAAAGAAGCACTGTCTATTTGTCGTCAAAAAGACGGAGTAGAGTTGTTGTGGGCTAGTCCGCGCGAAACCCTATAATATTTATCAAGCGGATGAGTTAGGGGTTGATATTATTACCTGTACCTCAGATTTGATTCAAAAATTATCGTTAAATGGTAAAGATTTGACAGAATATTCCCTAGAAACAGTTCAGATGTTTTTGAAAGATAGTACTAGTCTTGGTTTTTAAAATCTTAGATGACTGATTAAATATTTTTAAAATCCTAATCTTAAACCCCAGTTCTTAATGAAGATAGTGCTGGGGTTTTTAATTTGTTTCCTTGACTGAGGCAGAAATACTTTCTTTAGAAATCTTTGAGGGTTGAATTGTAAATAATTTAGTACTTCACAGTTAATTTTTACATCTCATATGGTTGTAATCTACCAAATGCTAGCCCAAGTCATAAATTTTTTTCACTAGTGAATGTTTTTCTAGTTAGTATATATGGTATAATAAATTTCAAGATAGTAAATAGTTAGTTTGCTAGCAATGAGAATTCACTGTTAGAATCATTATAGAGGAGGATGTTATGAATCAGAATGAGTGGGTTGCGCAGTTTGAAGCTACTTATCATCGAAAACCAACAGCTCAAGAGTTCCAAGCGGCAAAGACAAGTGGGCAGTTTGGAACTCAAGAAATTCCTAAAGCAACAACGATGCTTCAAGCTAAGAACAAGCGCCGTAACCTTATAGTGGGATTTCAATCGCTGTTACAGTCTTAGGAATTTTGGTGTTTGTCCTATTTGGCATGGGACCGAAAATTTCAGATCTTGATGGCGTCTGGATTAATCCAGCTGACTCTATTTCTTTTGTTTATGAACTGAATGATAAGAAAAAACTACTTAATGGTAAAAAAAGATATTGAAAAATTAGCTGAAGGAGACAAAGCTAAGGCTGATTTTGAAAAATTTATTAAGGCAGAAAACGATCCAAAAATTAAGACCTTAGCTGATTTTTGATAAGCATTTCAAACTCAATACCAAGGCTATCTTTTCTGCTTATATTGACGAAAAACAAGATTTACCACCTTCTGCAAAATGATGGAAGTATGATTATTTATGATAGTCGTTCAGGTATCAATAGTTCAAATGACTCACAGTATATCAAGCGTCTTCGATTTTATAAAGTTCAGTATCCCTAAGGCATTTGTTGGTGAGTGGAAAATTCGTTATAAAAATAGTGAAGATCCAAAGAACGTAAGTATCTCTGATGTTGGAATTGTAAATATAAAATCCGATAGTGATGAAGAATATAATTCTAGTGATTCGAGTAGATTGGGGCTCTATCCCTTTGTAGAATATACGAAATTGATTGCTGATAATCCTGAAGAGAAACTGAGTGAAAAAGAAGTTGGGGAAAAAGATTACCATGATTAAAGAATCAGTCAGTGAAGAAGGCTATCAAGTCCAAAGTAATAAGGATATCTACATTGAAATCAATTCTAACAATTATTTCGTAGTAGTTCAAAATGGTAAGAAAATACTTATTCTTGATACTGGTGGTACAATCAGAGCAAGTTTAGAAAGATAGATGAACTAAAGTTTTTTAACTAGTCCTAGGAGGCTGGTTTTTTATGACTATCCTGAGCGGATTATCTCTTTATTTGCTTGCCAGGGGAATAGCTACCTATGCTTGGCCATCTAGCAAAAATTACAATTTAGATGGGAAGAAGATAGAGTAGAATCATTTGACAAAGGTAGACCTTCTTGGTAGAATAAGAATGTCGTAATGACAAATAACTTCTTCTTGGTTGCAGGCCATGCCAAACCTGCCACTCGGATGAAGCGTAAAGAAAAGGAGTATATCATGGCAATCTCAAAAGAGAAAAAAAATGAAATCATTGCACAATACGCACGTCACGAAGGTGACACTGGTTCAGTAGAGGTACAAGTTGCTGTCCTTACTTGGGAAATCAACCACCTCAACGAACACATCAAACAACACAAAAAAGACCACGCTACTTACCGTGGTTTGATGAAGAAAATCGGTCGCCGTCGTAACCTCTTGGCTTACCTTCGTAAGAACGACGTTAACCGTTACCGTGAGTTGATCAACTCTCTTGGACTTCGTCGCTAATCTTGCGTCTAAAACGTTTCTATACTTCGTTGACTTCGCCTCGATGTACCATTAGTACAATCTTCGCCTCGTCGCCTAGTTTATAAACGTTTTATCCAGCAAGAATCATGATGCTAAGGGCGTCAAAAATCCGTATGAAAATAGGGAAACGACACCGTGTTCGATGAACACAAGGAGTTTCATCTTTTTGACAGGATTTTTAGACCCGAGCTCAAAATAGCTCTCTGACTTCAGGGGCTTTTTTGTTCGTCACCTTTGATATGACTCGTATTAGGCTCAGTGTTCAGATTGAATACTATCTGAAAAGTTGAAACTACTCCACTCAAAGAGTAGTTTTTCTTTTTTCACTAGGATTTTAGCCTGAGCTCAAGTTAGCTCTCTGATTTCAGAGGGTTTTTTATTCATCGCTCCTCTTAATATACGTTGTCAAGCTCTTCAAATATCATTTTCTAGTCTAATTCTTCTAATTTTTCCAAATAAAAAGTCCTTCTATTTCTTTAGAAGAACTTTTTCTATCAGCAGATTTACTTTTTCAAGAATTTTTGGATCGCAGGAGCGGCTGTGATAGCAAATCTTTCGTCAATACGATGCTCTCCACCTTTTACTGTGACCAGCTCTGCATTTGGAATGGTCTGACTTGCTTCGACAGCATACTGATAGGGCACGACTGCGTCATCGGTACCATGGATAATGAGGGTCGGAGCTGTGATTTTGGTCTGTTCGGCTTGGATGTCAATGTCTAAGGCATCGATTAGATAAATCTTGCCCAAAGTAGTATTGTGGTGTGTCAGGCTATCAGGAAGTTGGTCGAAGTCAGGGCTCCCTAGCTCATGATAAGTCGCTTTGGCATCATCGAAAAGAACGAAAGCTGGAAAGATAAGCAGGAGTTTGTGTACGCGGTCCGGATAAGCAGCAGCATAGAGACTGGCAACGATACCGCCTTGGCTGGCACCGAATAAGCTCATCTTGGTCTTATTTACAAAGGCCTCGGAACTCAGCTTTTCCATGACTTGGGTCAAGTCTGTCAGTTCGGTCTTGACCGACATATTCAGCATATCCTGTCCGCCGCTTTTCGATTGGCGGCTGCCGCCGTAGAAATCAAAGCTGTAAACCAGATAACCTTGCTTTGCCAACAGCTGGCTGTACATTTCATATTGCTCAAGGGTGTTGTTCAATCCATGTGCGATAACAATAGTCGGCAATTTTTTTACTCTTGTAGTCAGAAGGAGCAGTAATCTTTCCGTAGAGCTGCTTGTCATCGTATGAAACGCTGTATTCTTCAGACACGATGTCTTCTGTCGGAGTCGGTTGATTGTCCATTTTCTCGCTAGAAGCTGTCTGTGTGGTTTCTGGCTTAGGAGGAGTAGGATTTGATTTGGTTTGGGAATGCCAGAAGAAAAGAACCAGTCCAGCTAAGCTCAAGGTTGCTAAGAAAGCCCAAATATACTTCATAGTTCTCTCCTTTCAGTATTTGTAGTATTATAGTGGAAATGAATGTATTTTTACAAGAAGAGAGATTTCTTGTTTTTTGATTTTTCTGCCTTTCATACAAGAAAATCCAATTCACTTATCTAAGCGAGATTCTGATAATCTTGAATTTTTTAGAAAATCTTGCTAGACTGTAGCTACTAAGATAAAAACACAGTTCTGGTTGGTAGTCCAGACGCAAAAATCCATTTTTTGTCAGTAACCTTCCTCCTTGGTTGTCCATTCTTAGGGATTTTTTAAAGGAGGTGCTGTCATGGATAAGATTTCAATGACGCTGACAGTTTATTTTGAAGAGGGATTTTGGCACGGTCTTTTCGAGCAGGAACATGCTCAATCTTATAGAGTTTGCCGAGTCACCTTTGGTGCAGAGCCTAGCACGCAGGAATTGTTGGATTTTCTAAACCGTTATTATCATCGGTTGCAGTTTAGTCCTAGCATCAGGGTGAAGGAGAAGACTAAGTCGGTCAGTCCTAAACGCCTGCAGAGACAGGCTAAAAAAGAGCAGCTGGCTTCACGGTCTTCAAAGTCTCAGGAAGCGCTGAAGCTGCAATTTGAAGAGCAAAAGAAAATCGCTCAAGTCAAGCGCAAGCAGCAGAAAGAACTGGCTAAGCAAAGGAAATTCGAACTCAAACAGCAAAAACGATTGGAAAAGCACAAGGGGCATTGAACCTGTTTTTTCTTATTTCTATGGAAAGGTCTTCCGGTGGGAGGCTTTTTTGTTTGTCAGGCAATCAGTGAGTGGCTTAAAAAGTGAATTGATTTCTCCAAGTCGTTTTATTTGACAGATGTAACAAAAGAGATTACAATGTAATCATAAAATAAAAATTACAAGAGTAGTTTTGAAAAAGGAGAAGTTATGATTGAAATCACATATTTGGATGCTGTCAAGCAGGAGCGCAAGATGACCTTTGAGTCTTATCAGGAGTTTGAACAGTCCCAGCAGGCCTGCTTGATTGGAGTGGCAGATTATTACCCAGTTAAAAAACTGACTTATAAAGGTCATGATTTGAACTACCAGGGTACTTATGGCGACGTCTTCTTTTTCCTGATGAAGCAGGATTTGACAAAGTTTGACTAAGAATAAAGGAGAAAAATAATGGTAAAAGCAATTACAGATGCAACATTTGAGCAAGAAACAAAAGATGGATTAGTACTCATTGACTTTTGGGCCACTTGGTGCGGACCTTGTCGCATGCAGGGGCCAATCCTTGACAAGCTCTCAGAGGAACTTTCCGAAGAGGAGCTCAAGATTGTCAAGATGGATGTGGATGAAAATCCAGCTACAGCACGCGACTTTGGCATCATGTCTATCCCGACCTTGCTCTTTAAAAAAGACGGTCAGGTCGTCAAGCAGCTAGCGGGTGTTCATACTGCCCAGCAGATTAAAGCCATTGTGGCGGAGTTGGGATAAAGTAAGATTACGGTTATATTGGCCTGTTTTAAAATGAGACTGTTCTTGTTTGGAGCGGTCTTTTTTATTTCGATTATAACAATAATGAGTCAATTTAAAAATTTTTGTTTGAAAAATGCATATTTTAAGGTATAATAAGTAGAGGTAAATTTTTCCAATGGATCGCGCTAGAGAGCCAGGTTATTTAAAAACATGATGGGAATGTGGTGATGATTATTATTGAGTTTATTTAAAAATATTTTTTATTTATCTTTATGATTTTTGACACCATTTCGTCGCTCCAGCGGTTTTGTGTTTTTTTGTAGGCTGGATGATTCCTAGAGCAGATCACGCAAAAAGAATCATACTAGTATTAGCTTTGTTGATCCCTGTTTTTGCTTTTTAATTTCGTATTTTGCCCCTCAGATATTTAGGGCCTAGTGTTTTGGAGTCTGATCTGGTTTTTCATCGGGCTGTTGCGAATGAAGAATTATACTAAGTCACAGTACTGGACAAGATGGCTTATATTTATCGCTTGTTTTAGTGCCTATATTTTTACTTTATCTCCGCTTTTTGGGCCTCTTTATTTTTATTGAACTATTTAAAAAAATCAGCTTGAAGATACTTCAAGCTGATTTTTGTTTATTCTTTATTCCCCCAACTCCTCGCTGTAAGCAATAATCTGATCAACTGTGTCGGACAAGAACTGGATGGTGTCGCGAAGTGGTTTGTCATTTTCGCATACTGTCTTAAGGATAAAAAGAGGTGAAAGGAAAAATCCTTTTTATTCATTTCTTTTTATATTATTCTTTACTTGTGTGTCGTTTTCCAGAGGCAATTGCATCTGCTTCTGTCATGGACACTACTTTGTCAAAACGTGTATTGGATGGCATGTTCTCCATGCTATACCAATATACATCCGCAGTTCCGTTTCGAGCGACATAAACCGTTCTTGTTTGTTGCTGTTCCGCTGCCTGTCTCTCCGCTTCTTGGCGTGCTTGCTCTGCAAGGCGTGCTTCTTCAGCCCGTTGGTTAATTGCATTTTGAACTCGTCCGATGCGATCCGTCAAGTTAGATTTTGTAGTTGGATCTGCAACGCGTTCGACTGCTGCCTGTGCCGGAGAAATATTTTCTGCGACCTGATTAGTTTCAAGCTGTTGGACAGCCTGATTGGCTTCTTCAACAATTTTCTTAGTCTCCGCTTCTTTACGTGCTTGTTCCTCGCGAGCTTTTTTCTCCTCTTCCTGTTTTTTGTTTCTGAGCTTCTTTAGCTCTTTTTCTTTACGTTCTTTCTCTTGTTTTCTCTTTTTACTGCTAGATGCTGTAGAGCTACTAGTTTGTGATGACGATGAGCTAGTCGAGGAACTATTAGATGTAAATTTTGTTACCTGACTTTGTTCTGTCTGCTCTTTAATAACATCAGGAGTTAACTTCCCTACTGCATAGGTTCCTAATATCCGACAATAGTGACGGCAATGGCAATATTGCGTTTTGAATATTCGGTTTTCGTTTAGTGAAACGCCAAATACCAAAAGCATCCTCCTAGGAACATCAATGGCATGGTGATTGGTGCAAGAATGATGATGAAGAGAACTGCCAGAACAAGCAGTATTTTCTTCAAGGTCGGCTTTTTCAAAAATTTTTCATATTAAAACTCCTTCGGATATTTGTCCAAGGACATCATATCACAAAAAGGAAACGTTTTCAACAAAATGTTTTTGTAGTAATTGAAAATATAGATTTGATTTTGTTCTTTAAAAAGAGTAAAAATCAGACTCAGATGATTCATCTGAGTCTGATTCTAAAAGATATCGGGCTTACTCCCCCAACTCCTCGCTGTAGGAAATCAATCTGTTCAACTGTATCTGACAAGAATTGGATGGTGTCGCGAGCGGTTTGTCTGTCGAAAATATCTGCTCCTATAATCATAGCTGACTCAAGCGGCGTCTTGCTGCCGCCAGATTTGAGCAGTTCAAGCCAGTCACGGGCACCATTTTCGTCATTTTTCAGGTGGAGATAGCCGGCGGTAGAGATGACCAGACCAGCAGAGTAAGCATAGCTGTAAAGCCCCCATGTCAGTAGTGGGCTTGGCGCATCCAAGTCAGAGCAGCATCGTCGTCGATTTCAACGGCATCGCCCCAGAATTCTGTCAAAACTTCTTTCATGATAGCGTTGAGTTTGCTTGCACCGAAGGTTCCGCCTTCTTCAATCAAAGTATAGACCTTGCGTTGGAAGGCAGCTTCCAGCAAGTGAGTGATGAAGTTGTGGAAGTAGGTATCCGTCAGACGGTGAGCCAGGGCAAAGCGTTTCTGGCGGGGATTATCAAACTGGCGTTCCAGATAATCACTGAGCAGGAGTTCATTAAAGGTAGACGGTGCTTCCACTGAGTAGGTGGACATGTGGGCGTTAAAGTAGCTTTGGTGATTGTCGGAGAAGATGAATTGACCAGAGTGGCCAATCTCGTGAATCAGAGTATAGACATCACTCATACGGCCAGTCCAGCTCATGAGGACATAAGGGTGAACTCGATAAGGATCCGCAGCATAGTCGCCAGAGTCCTTTTCCGGCATTGGCCGCAAAGTCGACCCAACGTTCTTCCTTATAGCGGGCAACTTCTTGGCAGTATTCATGTCCGAGTGGCTCGACTGACTTCATAACCAGGTCGTAGGCATCATCAATACTAACTTCGGGATTGAGCTCGCTGTCCAAGTCCAGCTTCCAGTCAGCAAAAGGTCATTTTTTCAAGTCCGTTTACCTTAGCGACATGCTTGAGGTATTTCTGAGCTACTGGGGCACTCGCTCATAATCAAGTCAATCTGCCGATCAAACATAGAGCGATCAACTTCTTGCTCTAGCCAGCAAATAGTCAAAGACAGAGTCATAGCCCTTTCATGTCAGCCAGCAATTTTTTCAGACTTGACCTGAGCCAGATAGGCAGCTGCAGCAGTATTTTGATGCTGACGAAGGCCCTTCTGAAAAAGAGCGGAAAGCTTTTTCATGATTTCTGCATTTTTCATGGTTTTGGTAGAAATTCTCATAGGTGACAAAAGCTGTTTTTTGTAAACTTTGCCGTCTACTTCAAAGTCAGCCATAGCAAAGTCGCCGGCCCGCATCTTGGTGTAAATATCCTGTGGACTGTAAAAGACTTCACCTAGATTGGTCGAGGCTTTTCGACATCCGCACCCAGATAGTGGGCTTTTTGATTTTAGCCCTGGCGGATAGCTGAGGTCAGATGGGGTTCTTGACCCTAGTTCTCCAAGACAGCCTCGTCTGCACCGACCAGGGCGTCGTCAAAGAAGCTGAGTGCGACATTGGCCTCGGTCTCAAACTCCACTGGCTGCTTGGGCAATCTGCGCAAAGCTCTCGTCACCAAAAGTCAGTGGTCTGTGGCATAAAACCGTAGTTACCGATGTGGCTGATTTGGATATAAATCTGCTCTAGTTCAGCAAATGCCTGTTCAAAAATCTTCGAAAGTGCTGAGCTTGCCTTGGTAGTCAAGGGCGAATTTTTGGATGTCTCTCTGGCCTTCTCAATGGCCCGCAGGAAGTCCTCTCTGGTCTTGGTAGAGGGCCGTTAGGGTCCCAGAGTTCATTTTTCCGGAAATTCAGAACGATGTTTTTGTTCCATAGTCTACTCCTTTTGTCGTATATAGAAATAGTATAGCAAAAATCCCCCAAAAATGTCTTTCCGAGAATACATTTGAAATAAAAAGAAATGCTGATAAATCAACATTCTTTATATATAGTTTTTGAGAGAAGTGATACATTTTGTCTGTTTAGCTACCATAAATCTATCAAAAATGCCTAGTCTTTATTTTTTCCTAGCTTGTCAGCAATCGCTCAGAAAACATTTTTAAAATCTATTGACAGAAGCGCAAAAACATGGTAGACTAATTGTAACTAGATTTCTTCTGAATATTAAGTAGTGGGAACTAGAATATACAATAGGAGGTTCTATCATGTTAAATATAGAACAATATGAAAATGGATTGGGACTTGTATACAAATTTGGTGAGAGATTTGATGGGGAACTTAGCGCTAGGGAAGGAATAAATATTTATGCCCTTCACGCCAAGGAACACGATTGGAAAGTCCTTTTAACCATGGAAAGAGGACCAAGAAAAGAATATAGACACATGATTAAAAATCATTCTTACTGTAAAAGACGGTAGTTATGCAATAATTGCAGATGTAGAAGATACAAGCAAAGGAACAAAAAAACCAATCCCCAATGGCTATACAGTGCCGTCAATCTGGGAAAAAGAGCCGGAAAACATGCACTGGTTCGCACTCTATAATGTAGAGCGCATTAAAATAGAGCCGGACACATATACTTCCGTGAATGGCAAAGATTTATTGCAAAGTATCGCTGGTAAAGCTTATATGGTATATGTTACACTCTAAGAATGAATAACACAGTTATTTCTAAGATAAGCTCATAATATTTTTGAAAATTTTTAAAAAGTTCTTCAATATTTCCGAACCACCACCATCTATACTTATTAAAAATTATCTGTCTAAACTAAATCATTGTTTTTAATTATACCGATTTCATACAGAACTGATGAATTTCTTTTAATTCCTCTTTGTATTTTTCATTTGGGCAAGAGATTTTTCAGATCTTTTATCATTCTTGTCCATATCTAATTCAGCATCATAACCAAGATTTTTAAATTTGAAAATTGAATTACTGAATTCATTATAAATAGTTTTGCACATTCAATATCATTATTTTTATTTAATACAAAAACTTTTACTACTGTTAGTAACTTTGAACACTAGACCATATTTTGAGGGATTAACTCAACACTTTTTCAACAGTACGCAAAGCTAGCTACTCATCATTCCAATATTTAATCCCAACAAGGCACCACCACCAGCTATTACCATTGTCCCGCCTGCAACTCCTAAAACCACCAGCTGCAATAGCACCTCCTCCCAGATATGCTAAACTGCATCTTGTTAATGCAGCTCGAGAAAAATCCTGCAAATTGACTTCCAAGTAATGCCACTGCAATTTGTGGTGCAAATACTGCTCCTATCCCAAGAAATACTAATCAAAGATACACTTCCCAAGACTATTTTGATAAAAGTGTTTTTCTTATTAGTTATTTTTCCAAAAGATTTTTATAAGTTTTCTTCATTTTCGAATATACCTCTTTTTCATCAAAATTGTTTTAAGATAACAATAATTTATCTTCTTCTGTCAGTTCATATTCCCTCAATAAATTAACAATTTCTTCTAATCCATCATCACGTCCTTTTTTAAAACGTCAAAAGAAGTACCAAAAATTTTCAGCTAGTTTTTCTACTGTTTCATCTTTTTGGTCTCCATTCTCCATCTAGCATATTGAGCTTGATCCATCTCCAAGTTTTTCAGCAACTTCTAATTGAGTATGTCTTTGTATCTCAGACGGGCTTTTTAATATATTCCCACTATTTCTAATTCCTGAGAATTGTTTTTGAAATGAAAAAGAATGCTGGCAAATCAACATTCTTTTTAGTATTGTTTTAAAGAAACTAGATATTTTTGTCTGTTTAGCTACCGAGCTACCAAATTTTATTGACCCCACTGGTTTTATATAATCAATTATATCCTGTTCTATTTCGCTTTTTCTGTTCTTTACTAAGTCCCTCTCAACCTCTTTTTTATAAATTAAATCTTATCTTGCTATAGTCTAGTTCTGATAGTTTCTCCCTCAAAGTATTGTGGTGGTACTTGATAAAATTCTGGCCAATTTATTTAACCATTTTGTATTATTAATTTACCTGAATTTTCTATTTCAATATATTTCCCACATGGTATACCTGGCTTTGAAACATCTTTCAATATCAAATGAATGTACTTCTCTGATTGCACGTATTCTCTTAGCAACTCGTTATTATCTCGAAAATGCTTTCCAAGTTAATATCTCCTGTATTGTCTTGAATAACGCTTTATTTTTATAACAACTAGTAGTAATTGTTTTTACCTTGTAATCGCTTGAAACAATCCATTTTTCAGCAAGATACCTGTATCCCCATTCAACAGATACGGCAATTTGACCGTCTGCATTATGAGTTATTCTATCAGTCAGAGGCAGTAAAACCTTATCATACCTCTTCCTATAACTGTAAAACCATCTAAAGATTCTCTATAAAAATTTGGGTATTTTGTTTCCCCATTTACCAACCACGCTCTGTTTTCAGTGTATCTCTATAGAAATATAGCCCTCATTATCTATACAAGACTGAATAAAATTTTGGCAGCGTATATCTTTCAAAATAAACTGTATTAACCATTGGAAAAATCTAAAACACGCAGATTCTTTTTCTTGCGTATTGAAAAATTTTTCTAATAAAAAGTAGAGAGTTCTATATCGGTTCTCTACACGCTCTATAAGACAGTCAACATACTCAACCGGTATCTTTATAATTTTCATCTGCTCAAAATACCCTGAATGTCTCAAATTTCTTTCCTCTGGACGTAGTGTTTGCGCATTGTCAACCGATAAAAATCAATTTATTTATTTCTCCAGGATTGGCGATACTTTGCTAATTTATTCCATTGGTACAGTTTTTCAGTCTTTGACTTTCATCAATAAAACAATATCATAATTATTTAACAAAACACTATCGAATTGTCTAATGTCAATAAATTGAAAAACTAGATTGCTCATTAATTTTTCTGATAATATCTGAATCATCAAATTGCAGAGCAAAAACAAACAAAAACTTTTTTCCCACTATTAGAAAGTTCCTTAGCAACATCAAATAGTATTAACGACTTCCCTGTACCTGCAGCACCTTTTAAGACCAACATATCTTTTTGATGATTCGATTAACTTTTTCTTTTGCTTGTTCTTGTTCATTATTTAAAAATATTGGTTTCTGAAAAATCTATCTGGTTCTGAATAAGGTGAGATAATGAATGAAGTGTCAACTGCTTTTAAGTAATTATATCTCAATGAAATCAAACGGTATATCGCTAAACAATTGCTCAAAAGAAATTGGAATAAGTTGCTCGGTAATTTCATCAAATTTATATAATATTTCTGTTTCTGATACAAATGTATAAAAGTGATACTCCATATCTGGAAGAAATTGAACTTAATAAGTAAGAATGCCTTTTTAGTTGTCTAAGAATTCTATCTTCGGGAATCTATGTACTTTTTAACTCAATATTGATGATCTTTTGATTAGAAAAATCTCAAAATATCAAACTCTTCAGATACAACCCTGTGTACTAGTACCTAAAAATATCCAGAAAAATGGTCCATCCATACAACTAGGTTCTAGTTCTTTGAATTTTGTAAATATTTTTATTTATCGCTTCGATTTCAGTATCATTAACTTCTTCAATATGATTTATTTGCTTGTAATACTGAAATATCTCATCGTCTATTTGGCTTTCCATAAAAGATACTAAATTTATAACACCTGATTCCATATAAGTACCTCACAGTTTTAAATACTTCTTTATCAAGAAATATATTTCTAACTTTTGTTTATCAGTTAATTCTACTTTTCTAAGTAAATCTACAATATCATCTAATCCATCATCCCTACCCTTTAAACTATCAAAACTAACATCAAAAATCTCAGCTAATTTCTTTACAGTTTCGTCCTTTGGGTTTCTTCCTCCACTCTCCCATCTAGCATACTGGGCTTGAGCCACACCTAACTTTTCAGCAACTTCTATTTGAGTAAGTCCTGTATCTAGACGGGCTTTTTTATATTGTCCTTTAACATTTTAAGATTTCTCTCGCTTTTCTATTGACTTATAAACAAAGCATACAAAATAGGCAATACTAGTTAGCTTATGAATATGCAAAAACACCCCAGAAAGCTCTGCGAAGCGTTCTGAGGCTTTCGTTTAAAACCAACACGATTATACCAAAATGGCAATACAAAGTCCATAAGAAGCAAAATATGGCTAGATTGAGGATACTATGACAACTACACATTACACAATAAAAGATAATAATATTAGCAATACTCATTCATTCTATTCACT
>BNJU01005271.1_pt1 | contig 59996 bp, 85 predicted proteins | sample 8539281 | NCBI WGS metagenome assembly BNJU01 (sample SAMD00202456, study PRJDB9452) | human saliva metagenome | isolation source: human saliva | place: Japan
CAGTTCTTCAATGACTTTTCGAACTGATTTGGTTCCGTTTTGACTACAAGAGCGACTACCTACAACTGCTATCTTAGGTAATTTCAAGAGATTTAAATCTCCTTTATAAAAAAAGCAATACAGGTGCATCATAAATTTCACTGAGTGAAATTGGATAAACATCATCAAAATCGAAAATGATGGGAACTTTTCAAAATCTTTCTGTAGACGTTCCATGCTTTCAAAGTCAGTTTATGATATCGCTCCATAAAAACTACTGGATTACACGACACTCTGAGGCTTCCTCTTTGTCTCTAAACTCAATTCCTGATCATAAATTTCTCCATATTGAAGAACTTTCAGAACCTGCTGATTACTTAAACCTACTTGCTTTAACTTATAAATCTCGAAATTATCAATCTTAATTTTCATGATCGACTCTTTTCTCTCTCATTTATCTATTCGTGAAAAAGAAAAAAACTCACAAATTTTACTTGTTAGGAAGTTTCTATTTATCTTTATTATGTTAGTAATCAGGTCGAAGAACTCCAGTGACAGTCCCTTGTAGTTGCTTCGTAGTCTCCGTCAATAACAACTTGATAATGCGTTTAGCATCTTCTTCGACGCAGGAACCAATAGGGAGCAGTTGGACCAGCTTCAAATCCCATATAGTTGAGTACTGCCTTGACAGGCGGGACTAGGATAAGAGAAAAGAGCATTGACTTTAGGAATAAATTTACGTTGAATCGCTGCTGCCTTCTTCATATCACTCTCTTCAATCACAGTGAACATTTCATGCATTTCATCACCATTCGTATGAGAAACAGCAAATTACACCGTCAGCACCAAATTCATAGCATGGAAAGCATCCCCATCTTCACCAGTGTATACCAAAAGTCTTCAGGCATGCTCAATCAATAGGCCATATTTGCAAGGCTTGTACATTCTTTAACACGATGATATTTGGATGTTCCGCTAGGCGAGCATGGTCTACGACGTCAGTCAGCTTCTACTCGATCTGGGATGTTATAGATAATCATTGGCAAATCGGAGTGCGTCTGCAATGGCTTTAAAGTGCTGGTACGCACTATCTTGAGATGGTTTATTATTGTAAAGGAACAATCGCTGAGACCGGCTGCAAAAACCTAAATTCTGCCGCCTACTTTGACGAACTCATTAGAGTCGCAGGTGTCATTAGTACCAACACCAGCGATTAAAGGGTACACGATCATTAACTGCTTTCTGATGCAGCTGCGAACAACTGCAACTCCTCGTCGCGAGTTAGAGTCGGACTCTCGGCTGTCGTACCCATAAGAGTGTCGTCTGTATGATGTGCCAATAAAGTGTTCAATTAGTTTTGGAATCACATCGAAATTGACAGAGCCATCTTCATGAAAAGGTGATAAAAGCCGTAATGTCAATCTTTTAAATCTTGATAGACGCAATAATCCTCTCTATTTTAAAGAATAGAGTTCAGACGAACTCCCACCATGTTATTTCCAATTCAAATTTTAATTCAGCTGTTGGGCAGAGCAAACCACGTTCGTGAAGTGTTTCATGCGATTTTGGACTGGAGTTCCAAGCAAGCACCTTTAAGGAGGTTATCTGAAACCACCCACGTGGATACCTTTTTCATGCATCCAAGTGCTTTGCTGGATACGTCCAGCAGTGTATCCACGTGGACCGACAGCATTGACTGTGCGATGGTTGGTGGGCAACACTCGTCTTCTAGGACAGCTCCTGGGAGGCCGCAATGGCTGCTTTTGACTGCTTCGATTGGTGCTACTTCTTTGTGTTTCGATATAGACTGACTCGAGTGGGCGTGAGAGAGACGGGAATACGAACCACATGTTGCTGAAACTGCAATGCCTGTCATCTTCCATGATTTATCTTAGTTTCGTAGTCGTCTTCTCATCTCTCTTCAGTAAGGGTAGTAGTCTTTATCCAGTGGGAGACATCAGTTGGGGAAGAGCGTGATGAGCGATCGGATGGTGTTTCTTGCTCATGCACCTGATGCGTGATTTCTGCATCTATCACGTGGATTAACAGCGTCATTCAAGACTTCACGAAGCTACGTTTGGGTTTCAAGCAGCTCCCATACCAGCACCTGATACAGCCTGGTGAGATTGATACGATGATACGGTCAAGCATTTTTGACGAGCGGGCTGAGAGCAGCATCATTTGGATGGATTGAACGGTTAGGGCAGGCGATGATTCCGTTGTGAGCATCAAGCGCGTGGGCGTTACTTCTGCTGAGGGTATCATCAGGATTTTGACGGAAGCGAAAGTGTTATCTACTACGACTGCTCTAGCCTTTAACAGCATAAGGTGCGTATTTTGCAAGTTGAACCTGGCAGCTGAGAGACCAGTATCAAACCCTTCAAAGCGTGTCATGGTTTCTTGATGGTCACATCTCGGCCTTAGTTGCATGAGACCTTTCACTACGGAACGTGCAGACGCAAGGTGACGATCTTACCTCGATCGGAAGAGTTGATTCTTCCAACATTTTGATCGTTTGAGCACCAACGGCACCTGTGGCTCGACAACAGCAACTGTGTGTATCCATAACTAAAACCTCTTTTGGAGATTTTCTAAAAGAAATTTCTATAATAGAAACATTATACTACTTTTTGGAGGAGTGAAAAGTCTTTTCCTAATCTATTTTCACAAATTGACCCAAGAAAAGTGGGACGAAATCGATAGACAAAGTCTCCGATTTCGTAGTCAACCTGCGAGATGATTAGAAGCTTTGGGTCTAAAGACAAACAAAAAGTTCAATCAACTTCTACGTCAAGTTTGATTGCTAATAAAAGTGAGGTCGGGATCTTTTGTGTACTCTTCTACTATTCATAAAATTGTTTATATGGTTTATTAAAAGCATCTAAAATATTTGATGGAGTATCTGAATAGATTTTGTCTCAGTCCAATTTCCTTTATATTCTTTCAGCAGCATTAGCATCTTCACGAGTCACTAAGGGTAATTTCATTAATCCTCGATCCTCAATTAAATCTACTCGGTCAGAATGTAATTTAACTTCATCTATCTCATACGTATAGACTTTCTTTATCAGTAAGATAAATTTTCATCCTTTCTTAGCACGAGCTAGAGGTGAAAATAATCTCTGTCACGCATTATGCCCGGTAAACTATACGGTGACTGTAGAGAGTCGTTCCCTTTCCCCATTACTTCTTGATTGGCTCACAATGTCCCAGCACCATAAAAGAGATTAGCATTATCGAGTCCTTTTCAATATTGGTGCGTTCTATTTCAAGCTCGGAATTGCAGTACCTCCGATTACCGGACGTTGCTGAGGAATTTCCGTGCAGGCTGGAAAAGCACTGCTCTGATGAGAGTGCTTTGACAGAGTTGAAAGTCAAAATTTCCTCTGTTTCTTTGATTCTTCTCAATATTTCTCATTTCTTGACCAATCTGATACTTATTAGTATTTAAAATCATAAAATATCCGTATCTTCGAATTAAAAATCATACAGAGACAAAAAAAATTAGAAAGCCAGCCAAAATATTAATCAAGCAGATCTTCATGCTTATTCTTTTTACTTTTCTTTCTTTTTAGACATTATTCTTCACTTTCTGTTTCGTTTTTTACCTAACTTTTCCCTTCTGCTGCTGCAATCATAGTTGCAAAACTTAACATTTTCATCCAGACGCATTACTTTACTCCCATAGCAGAGCGTCCAGTTTGAAAATAGCAACATTTGTTCGAATCATCACACCGCATCTGTAAACCATCAAGTCTTCATCACCTTTCACTGTGAGTAGGCCGGCAGTCATTTTTATCACCAATATTAGCGGTTCATCCCTTTACCAGCACGGCCCTTTGCCGATATTCAGAAAACGTACGCTTACAATATCCTTTTCAGTAATGATAAGGACTTCATCTTGGTCAGTAATCACCTCGCCCAACCACAGCATCTCCTTCCACAAATAAGTTTAACCTTTAACACCAGGCGCTACGGCCCACGCTACGAACCGGAAGAAGACATTGAAACGACAGCATAACCTAATTTGGTTCCGATGATGATATCGGTATCTTTTCAGTTATTAAGACATTAATCAATTCGTCTCATCTTTCAAATTCAAATGGACCATTTTGACGAATATTTACAAAATTCTTTAAATGGTTCTCTTAACGATACCTACTGAGTTGTAAAGAAGAGGTAAGCATCATCACTACAAATTTGATTCGACATTAATGATTGTTTGGATACTCACCTTCATCTAGTTTCAAAAGGTTAACAACAATAAAACTTAATTGGTAATCATAATCAAGATTTCCTATCTCAAGTCGATAAGACACGTCTTTGTTGGTAAAGAAGAGCAAGTCATCAGGTGCTGGTAGAAACCAACTCCCCAACAAAACCATCGTCCTTGACTGTCCCAACACCACGTCCATTCTTTGAGCTGAACTGTCTGTCCAAAACGTTTGATGTAGCTATATTTATGAGTGATAAACATTAGTTTAATCAACTCCTCATCCTCAAGTGTCAAAACCCTCCAACCATCAACTCTGCACGACGTTTATCTCAAACCACGCTTGACTTAATTAATTCTTCTTTGATACCACAATTTTCCCATGAAAAGAATATCTACAACGTCAAAACAAATCACATTCATCACCACCCAGATTGAATCTTATCTGTTCCAAACCAGTCAAGGCGACGCATGTCTAAATTGCTTGGCTTTACGTTCAGATATTGAACCCGCTCATCAATCTCTAATTGAGCTTCTTCATCAGTCTCATTGCACGGATGATGCAAATGACTCCGTCAACATATACCGCAATCAAAAAACCTCTAAGATATGTGCACACGCCTCAACTTTTTCTTATATCAAATCTTGATACGACGAGCCACTACCTCTTTAAGTTCAATATAGCATCTACACTGACGAAGAACACAGAATCCTTTGGAACACCATTTTGATAGCCAGCATAACAAAGCCGAAGCTAGTCCGCATCTGGATCATCTTGAACGCTGTCAAAATGACACATTGGCTGACGCATCACCTTCACTCAATGATGAAACGCCAACCTTCTCCGAAGCCTGACTCCATCACGCACAGCTGTAATCCTTCAACACGTTTTTCTTGAACTAAACGCAACAAATTATTCACTTTAATGATAACCATATATATCCACAACAACGATCCGCATGATTGAACGAGAACGGCAAACAGAATCCTTCTTGCCTATGAATACCTGATTCCCAATGGCACCAATTAGAAGTTGGACCAGGAAGAACTTCATTACTTTGACAGATTGATGATTCATCACACCAACTTAAATATGAGTTTGTTATGAACCAAGTTGTAGATAGATGAGTCTCCGCGTGGGTGGTATTCTACCCATGACGTCCCCTTTCAATACCAGATTTCCAGAGGTTTATCAGGCATAACCCTAATTCATTCATTCCGTACACAAAATACGACGATGAACAGGCTCTCAAACCCATCACGAACACTCAGGAAGAGAACGCGACACGATTCACACCTCATGGCGTAGTCGACAAAGCTGAACTCTTCACCTCCTTTGTCACTGACATCTCACTGATTTTACCCCTGCATTAAAAAATGCCCCATTCCACTATTAGTAACTAGATATATTATACCATAGTTTGACCATTTACAGTCTAACAACACCAACAACACATATAAACGTCATACCATTATCAAGAAAGTATATCCACAAAACTTAGCAAAAGTGATAATGAAATCAAACAGGTATTACCCTTAAAAACAAAGAGATAAGTCAGACTAATGACAAAATTCAAACAAAATACAAAAAAGTTATCCTCACAGACAGTGCCGTAGGTTCATCTACACTTTCGCCTTGTTAACCAAAAATGCCCAAGAACTCATCATTGAAATTCACAATTGTTTGAAAAGCAGTTGGTGATGCAGAAAACCAACCAGCTGCTTTCACTTCAACTAAGAAAAATCTACGCAGCAGCATATGAAGACTGCGCAGACCTGACCTTGTAGTTAACACTGTTGCGCCCACAAAACCAGTGAAAACCCGTCTTGACCTTGTTGGTAAAAACCTTACTATCAACAAATCAAATCGTTGAACAAGTTGTTGCACTGGTTCGACGGTACCTCTTCCTTTCCAGCCTAACCCAGTTGACGTTTGACTTACTCCAACTTGAAATTCCCAGGCTTCCTAAAGAACGTGTTGGTTCAGGCACTTCCACCTGACCTCAGCCCGTTTCCAAAAGCTCCTGCTGAAAAAATCGGTGTTGATGCACCGTTCAGTCTCACGCCACATCATGGGTGAACACGGTGACTTAGTTTGCCGTTTGGTCAACGCCAACGTTGCCGTAAATTGGAACAATGGTTGCAAGCTAACCGTGACTTGATGAAGCTGACCTTATAGAACTCTTCATCTCAGTTCGTGATGCTACACTCCAATCATCAACAGTGCAACATACTACAGTATCATGTAGTCTTGCTCATACCACAAAAAGCTTCCTGGACAATGAAAATCTCTGTTCTTCACTTTCAGTATTCAAAAGGTCAATACGGTGTTGAAAAACGTCTTTATCGGCTTCCAACCAGCCATCGCTGGTGCTCACGCATCGTTCGTCAGTACATCCCAATGAACGATGCTGAATCAAAAAAGCATCTGTCAGAATTAAAAATTACCGATGAACATGGAAAACCAGGAATTCCAAGCCGTTCTAAAACAATATTAAAGAAAATGGACAAACTGTCAACATTTCAAACTCTAATTCCATTGAGAGCTGCTTCCAAACATCACAAGCACTAACGCCCCTAATTAATCTTAGCAATTTTACCAGAATCAATTAAATACCTTAGGATACTACGAATTTAATAGGCTGAAAACAGATCCTTTTGTATCATAAAACGGGAATGTCTTTATAGCCTGGTCCTCAAACCACTTTGAAATTGATCACAATTTTTCACCTGAAGGCCTGCAATAACAGACAATATTTCGAAATCCCACGATCTCTTTACGCAAGCCCCATCAATTAGCATACTCTTTTACAAGCCGTACCAAGCAAATCCCACTTAAAAGTACTTTTTACCTTCTATAACTCGATAATTTGACTTCTTTCCATCCATCGACTGGTAAGAAATCTGGTGCTCGACCCCAACAGCAAACTCGCTTTTACAGCTTGCTCTCTATGTTTAGTCGTTTGAGCTTCTCGACTTTATTTTTCTTGCCACAAGCAACCAAAAAGAAAGATAAAGAAAACCAAGTCCAAAATAGACAATTTTTCATAGATAACCCTTATCCTAATATTCCAGATATAAATAATTGTCCCAACATTAATAAAATTCCCATATGATAACCAGTAAACAATTCCTCTTCAACAAGAGAGGTGATTTGATTTCACTAAACAAGGCAAACAAGACCTGATGCTACCACATCTAAAATGGAAGCGCCATTCCAAGCATAGATATGGTTAATAAGGCCCCTGAAGTCATATCACTCCCGAGGCAACCAGTGCTAAACAGAACTTAAAACTGACCAACATGAAGTCCAAAACCAAAGCTAAAGCTGATACCAAGTAAAAAGAACAGATATTTACTAGACTGTTTTAAGCTAATCTTACGCTTTTTTGGAACCCTAATTTACGTAGATGAAGGATTTCCATCTGATGCAACCCCAATATGCATAATAATGACTCCCATGACACATAACGGAACCAACCAGCAGAGGTTACCTACAAAACCTGCCCCAAACCCTAGAATAAAGAAAATCAAAAGATAATGCAATAAAACAGACGTCCAAATAATCCCATGACAGGCAAACTTACCTAAAACGAAAATGTCTTGACTCCTTGATCATCAATAGAACACCCGTGATATACTGGTAGCATAAGATATGAGAAACATAAAACCCCATAAAAATACAGGAAAAAAACAAACATTTCAACTGAACTCATCATTCAGTTATATTTTATTAATCATAAAAGAAAACGTTTAAATATCTACACGTAAATTTATTTTCCAACGAAAGAATCAAAAAGGTCTCAGCCCCTTTTTGTTTAATAAATCTCTCGCCTTGACTGTCAAGATTACAAGTCCACTTTAGTAATAAAACTGATGCTCGCACTACTGACATGATAGTCCACCATCGATAGTTTGTGAGTCCATCCCATTTCAATATCTGTATCGATTTCAATCACCTGTATTAACCATTGGTCTCATTATCAAAACCATACCCTTCACAAGACGGAGACACGACCAGCTACAACCATAATTAGGAACCATTGGTTCTTCATGCACAGTTAAACAACACCGTGTCCCTACAAGATCACGTACAACAACCATAAACCACGATTTTCAGCATATTCCAAATTACATCTCCAATATCACAACACGGTTTCCTAACAACAGCTTTTTCAATACCGATGTAAAAAGCCTTTGGTCACGTCCACACTTCTTTTAATTCTTCTGACGGTTTGCCACAGCATGCCCAACAAGAATCAAAGCCAATCCACCTGTAAAGTTTGAGTATATTTTTCATCCAGCCAACCCACAGCAAAATTGAGTTGAAACATTGAGGTGACTTAGAAGACTCCCAACAAGAACCATACATCAACCTTCACAAACTACCCTCTTTAAAATATATGGCGAAGAGAAAGGAGCTACTCTCACGCTGAGTGAGCAGCATGTTGCACCAAGGACAATCCATACTGCCCCATCAACACAAATTTGCACAAGAAATTTCTTCTTCATAACGACGGCGCATATTCTACTTCCCACTATCTTACCTGGTTTGATGATATCAGCAAGCCACCATCATGCAAGAAAAATCACAAAACCTTGTCCATACTTCCAATCTCTCTCTATATTTAACGTAATCATGTCCTCCTAGATTACAATTCAATTTACGTAACACTTGCTTTTGATACAATTTGATGATTGAGATAAACATCACAGTCAATGATAGCAGATCGCCATCAGGTGAATAATCTAGCTTGAAAACGCAGAACACCAACAATCTGGACAGCCTAAGCAAATAAATCAACATCTATTCAATGATAAGATTTCGACCACTAATAACGACCAAACTCCTGAGTCATATAATCAATATTTCAAGAATCCATCTGCAAGGACACCCATTTTCCCAAGCATGAAAAGTCTCAACTGTAATGACAACCTATCATGATGATGACAATTTCAACAATCTGCTCTGAAAATTTTGGTAGAGCTATACCTGAGAGCAAACTCAATTTTTCCAATGACATCCCGTCAGTAATGACCACCTAGCGTTTGATTACATGAACAGCAATTTACCTCAAAGTCTTCAGCAATCATTCTTCATAACGTTAGCAACATTCGTTGCTAAACCTGTCACATAAACTGTTCTTGTCATGACCTTATCAATGGTCCGTTCCAGGAGATTTATCTCCAGCATCACACATGGTAACTACCCCAACGACAACCTGGTGTTAGATTAATTACAAAATGATCATCCTATTCTCCGAACCAAATCTAGATAACCCGAGTATCCGTTTCTGTAAAACCATATTCATACTCAGTACGATAAATCTTTCAACCGTTAAAATATCCGTCTAATCTGAACATTTGAAAGAGCACGGTTAATCATCGTCACAATTGTAAATGTATCACCTTACTTCGTAATACTGGGATATTCTTCTCATCAGCCGCATCCAAAACATCTTTATGAATCAACCACCATGACCAAGACAGCATTTTCGTTTTCTAGTGCCAACAACTGGATGGCATTCGGTCACCGACAATGACCAACCCACCATCATGAAGGTAAAAAGGATATTCTTCAGTCATCGCCCGATGGAAAAATTTACTAAATCCTCTCTGTCCAAACCAAACGACCAGCTAAACTTCTGAACCAGTGACCACCGCAATTTCCAAGAAAGTGAGTTTCAATAGCAACTTTTTGATTGACACGAACAGTCCCACTGAGCACGTGTTTCTACTAAACCCCATTTCAGCTTCTTTGATAGCACGATATACAGTACCATCACTGACACCCCAAACGATTGGATATACTCGAACACCAACCCGCCTTCCAACAGGTAACCCGCAGAATAATATTTGGCGTTACTCATTTAGTTCCTTTGCATAGAAGAAACTTAATATTCTACCTTACAGTATAATGATCACCTTAAACGACGATAAAAAAAACCTCGATTTCAGTACAACCTTTGACTGTCATATTTTCCAGATGCGTCACAATCAATAATTGCTTTATGTCGAATCATCATGATAAATCACAATTTGGTGACTGCTCAGCTCATATACCCTGAGACAAAAATCTTTCCTTAAAAATAGCCCAACTCTGCTTCTTCCTAATTTCATCCAACTTTTCACAAACTGATTGCTCCAATCAATTTTTCTATTTTATCACAAATGGCCCAAATACCCAAAGGTGATTTCATAGTAGTTAGCAAGCGCATATTGATTTCTTCCAATACTAGCTATGCATGAAAATAAATTGAAGATTTTCATATTGATGCCAACCAATGAAAGTCACAACATCTAAAAAGAATGATGGAAACAAACGTCTCCAGTCTCCCATAAAAAAAAACATTGCTAATTTTGTCCAGATATCCATTCTTATCCTCAAACTACAATCTCAATCAGCCCACATTCGCTCCGCTTACGTAATTTCAATTATTTGAGATCCTCAAAAAACTCAACACTTGTAATCTCTGTTCTACCTCTCAGACATTAGACCAGCAATAACAAAAGCTGCACCTACACGCAAGTCTGTAGTCTCACGCTTGCACCATGTAAAGGATCACCTTTATAGATAATGATCATTAGTAGTTGAAACATCAAAGCGTCCATTTTTATAAATCAAAGACATGGTTAACGCATTTTCATATATGCAACCAACCAGTCCAACGTCCTTCCGCTTTAATACAGCAATCGTGTAATTGGCTGTTGAGGTCCATTCAAATCCAGGAATGGAGCCACCTTGATATTACAGCTTAAGATTTGTTTCTCTTCGACGAAGATATACGTCTTTAAACAGTCATATAAACACCCATTTTCCAAGTTTAGCAATAAAGCTACAAATGCCTCATAGCACATTATTGACATGAATTCCTTGACCAACCTACAAGCAGCCATTGAGATATAATACCGCCTAATACGATCTGAATAACTTGATGTCAAAATGAAGAGATCAACACCAATAATAATCATATCAGTACCAGCACCACGAATATGACCCTACATATTTTAACAAAGTAGCCACATCAATAACAGGCCCTAGCAGCATTTTCAATAACTGCACGCCCTTGAGCTTTACTTTCAAGCAAGCAGTACCTAATAGTTTATCCAGACACACCAAGTATCCATAAATACTAGCCCCTGCAACTTTGAACCATTAGTTGAGAGATTCACATTATCTCCTCGTATGTTGTCTTTATCCCAAGCTTCAAAAGGCTTTTAGCGCAAATCAACGGACGAGGACCAAGTCACATCCACAATGTAAACCAACTGTCTTCAATTCCAAAACGTCCAAGAAGACTACCGTGAGAAATAATAGATGCGCGAAGACTATTAATCTTACCATATGGCATTGGTTTATTTGAACACCACGAGATCAATTTAAACGTCACCATAGCGCAAACACTAGCTCCCATGATTTCCATAATTTCATTAAACGGCCAGTCTGAGATAAACTACACACAGTCCAAGATAACAACATCATCAGACAAAACAATAACGAACCAGAGCTACCACACTATTTTTTTGCTCCGCCAATGGTTAACTCACCCTTTAAAGGACGACCACCGTTAATGAAAATTTTTCATTGTCATTATACCCTTTCACTATTTATTCATAAGGCATCTCACACTATATACTCATATTTCTTTCTTATTATCATATCAACATAAATGAAATATATTGCTAACCTCCCAAGCAATTCCTCATTAGCTTTACAAGGTTAAATTACTGCCAGTCCATCAATGCTATTTATAAAAAAAACCTGAATATCTCAAAGCCTATTTGCTACTTTCAGCACCCTCGCCCTTTATTTCAAGGCTCGGAAAAAGGTTCCACTGAACTATTTTGCGATTGGAAACAGAAACTTGTTTTTATCGCGACCTTTACTTTCAAAGCGTACTACGCCTCAACTCTAACAAAGCATCGTTCCACCACGACCAACGTTTACACCTGGATAGATGTAAAATTGTTTGACGGTAAAATTAATCCACCCACAGCTTGTCCGTCACTTCTAAGCCTCCAAGACGTTTAACTGTAATCACGTCCGCTTGATGAACCTCCACCTTTTTGTGAACAAAAGCAAGCTTGCAAAGTCATTTTTAACATAACATCCGTGTTAGTTTTCGTGATAATCTGGTTTGGACGAATCCAGAGTTCTCCGATAAGTTGCCATAAATAGAAAAATGATCAAAGAATAATCATCACTCTCCAGGAAGCGAAGACAGCTTGAATCTCAACCATCAGATAACCAATTCTCATCTTCGACAATTCCCAAAGATTGCTCAGTAGCAAAATTTCTCAATGGAACTTGATAAAGTCTGCGGCTCGCATGAAACCGATCACACACGACATCTAGGCGTATTCACCACTCGGCGTCCAGTAATCTCCGCACTCTCAGCTCGCACATCCGGCCTCTCAAAGACCGCTTGTATCATGTTCTTAAAATTAAGCGCTGATTGCGTTGATAACAACTTCAGCATGGCTGACGGTGCACCCGCTTACGATGGCTACCTTTTAGGTTTGTAATTATAAGCAATAACTTTGTTTTCCTTGTTTTCTTCAGTTCCAACAGTAGCTACAAAACAATGGAGTTCCAACAACAGTGCTTCCACCACCAACAAGAACAACTTGTTAAGCTAACTCTTGACCAGCTTCAACGTCTAATTTTTCCAACGTAGATACATGACCAACTCAACTTTAATCGTTTCCGCCAGTTTGATAACTGCGTATGTCCTCATGAACTCCTATGATTTTGCGGTTTCCCCGTATTCTTTGTGAAAACTCCTCATAGCATCATGGGACGAACCACTTATACTTGAAACAAGCAAATGATACTGCAGTTGCACAGAATTCATAATAACTCTAAAAGTATAACATGTTTCTAATTTTTGACAAGTATTTCACCAAAATGATACTATTTCTCATTCTTTTTTCGAAAAGAAGTAAAAGCATACCAGATAAAACGCTCATCATGATTGGAGAATCTAATAAAGTATATCCAGTGAAAAACTGTCATAAAAGCTGAAAAACTACCCCAAAGACAAAACTACCAAGCAGACTCACAAAATCAGCCTCAAAAAAACGAGTATGTTTGGTCCGCACGTATTCCCGAAAGCCAACATGGTGCGTTTGATATTTCCTATCATAAACGCATTATACGCAATAGAAAACCTGACAAAAGGCTGTGTCACTAGTCCCAATACAAAAGCAAGGAGAACAATGTATATTGTCAACCGTTAAGCAACAAAGCCTATAATCGCGACAAAATAGGCAAGCAGGAAACAGCGATAAAATTGGTTTTTACCACACGTACTTTTCCTTATAGACTGTCAGCAAAAAAGACACCCATCATAAAGAAAGCAAAGGTCATGACTTTTGTAATTGCACTGATACACATCTTGAATAAGTCAACGAAAGAAATACAATTCCCGTTTGTCAAGCAACAAAGGTATTCCCCTTACAATAAACATAGGCATCCACATAACCTGCAGAAAGTCAAAAGCGCCAATTCTGAATGAAGAAATTTTCATAGGTAATAATCACACTAAACTCTAGTTTACTATCTCTATTGTACCATTTTCCAGAATAATTCAAGATTCAAACTCAACAATTTCTAAGCTTAATGACTTTTCTATGAAACAATGAAATCAATCATTACTGATAGAAAAAAGGAGTTTCCATGCTAAAAAAATAGTATAATCGGAATCGGCGCAATCAGCCATCATTTATCGATGCAGCCACATTAATGGAGAATACCAACTAGTTTCAGTCTATTCAAAAAAATTGAAACTGCATAAAAGTTTGCTTCACCATCAAGATGTAAACATTATTTAACCAGTTAGAAGATTTTTCAAAACACCTTTTGATATCAAATATATTGCTAGTCCAAATTCTACACTTTAGTCAACTAAATTGCCTTAGTTACTGAAAACATGTCATCCTTGAAAACAACCAGACCAGCCAGCGAACGGAAAGATTTATTGCAGACAACCCAGAAAAAATCAACAGTTTATTTCAGCGGCACGAAACTAACAATAAAGCATTGCCACAATTAAAACTTTCTTGCAGACAAACACGTTTAGAGCAGACTCAAACTACGCCATAAATATTCATTAATATCTAAACCCTTGCTGGCATACTCCAACGTTTTCTCAAACCGTTCTTTAGCGGAGCTCTCAGGATTTAGAATCCTACCAACTCTATGCTGCCATTCAGCTCTTAAGCCAACAAAAACTTATCAATCAGCAACCAGACAACAGTATTGACCTAAACGGAACTGAATCCCTATCCTGATTATCAATTCTATAAAGCCAGAGATGCACTCTAACTCTTCCTTGCAGAGATTTATACGACTGACAGCACCCTTGACTCTCAACAATCGAGCACCAACGCTGTTTTTACAGACCATAAAGGAAATGAACTTCAACCTCCTACCCAGCAGGCACCACTAATGACAGAGGAAGCTGCTTTTGCAACATATGATTAACCACCCAGACCAGACTCTCTATCAGCAATGTCTCACTGAGCAACAGATGTTCCAAGTTCTTATACCACAATATGCAAAATTAGATTTGAGGCAGAAAAAAAACCAAACGCCAAAACACAAAAATTATTGACCAACTAGGTTTCCAAGACTCACCCCATTCAAGAACAAACTATTTAATCCTATTTAGAAGGAGAATCACTCTGAGTCAGTCCAACCGGAACAGAAAGAATCCAACATCCACTCCCGAGACTTTTAAACTCCAAAAAAAAGCCAGCAACTGTTGATTTAACTCCTAACACTGAACTGGCTGACGAACTTTCTACGTCACTAAAACCCAAAGGAAGCAATCAGCTTGACTGCTCAGTTCCTTTCAGGTTCGCCAAAAATCAGAACGAGCGTCCTCATGAAAAATCCATGACTGAACACTGACTATCTTTGAACTCACAATTGAAAAATCAAGATGTAATAGAAAGAAACTATCATTCCGATGAACTCAAGACGCGCGACGATCACAGATTCAATTTGCCGAAAACTACCATTACGCACCTCGTGACCACCAACTCATCTATAAGTTACCAAGTTTGATCAAACATATCAAAAGCCAACACCCACCATTGACTTCTGATCAAGTTGAACACCACCAACACTTCTACATTCAATAGACCAACGTAACCTGCAATATGCCTGAAACTAGCACATGCCGAGAGACTTCCAGACCCGTCTCTTTAACAGCTTGTCAGAAACCTTGGGCATTCCAAGAAAATTGCAGACGTGATATTTTAGCGGTTTACGCTTCGAGCAGATGTCGGCGTTAAATTTAGAAAAGTTATCTGTAGAAAAGTTCAAAGATAATCAAATGGATACCCTTCTTGCGACAGACAACTTCTGAAGCTCGTGGCATCGAGCATTGATAGTCTGGGATGGCTGGTAAATAAACTTGACGTCCTAGAGATAGCGGAAACCTGCTCCACTGCGCTGGACGTGCTGGACGCATGCGCGGGCAAAGAAAGGGATATGCGATTGCTCTTTGTAAATCGTCCAGAAGAGCTCAAAACTAGAAATTTGCTAGGGTACGTGAGATCCGTCTTGAAAATCAAGAACTCGAGTGTCAAATAAAGGTTGGCTTTTGCCAACCTTTATTCCTTATCCCAAATGCACTTTGCTAAACTGGTATCACTCACCATGCAGACTCTTCTTTGCTCTGGTAGCTGATAGGCTTGGGCTCAATCTTCTCTTCACGACTTCAGTGGCTAAACATTTGGATGATAAACTCTTGCAGTCCCTCATGGGTGCTGGAATATAGGCCAAACCATCGGGAATCCCTTTCCAGAAACGCATGATGGTCTTAGACTGGAGTAAAGGGAGTCATGATGCCAGTTCCTCCCATGAAACTTGATCAAACTACCTTTTCGATCTCCTCATTGCAGAAACAGAGAATGGATCGCCCTTTTCACGTAGTTCAACATCATAAAGTTGTCGATTATTTCAGTTGTCTCATCGAGACTTGATGGTATTCTCTATTCTCTCGAGAATCTTCCCACAGAGTTCCTCTCATCTTCTCACCTCTATCCCTACTATTTTCACCACCAGCGCAAAGATTTCGCATAGGTGCGTCTTATGAATGAAAAGCGTCAGTGACCCTGTTCCACAACTATATCCACGTCAACAATCAAGTCGACTGCACTGATCTGATCACTACAAAGAAATTTCAGCGACTCCGTCGCATCAAAGCAGCTAGTGTCATCCAGCGATACCTTCCACGAGAGAGTAGAATGCGTTTTCTCGTTGTTTGATGCTGCCCACGAAGATTGCCTTGTCAAATCACTTGGAGATTTTGAGGAGCAAATATCCTGGAAGGATGGGATTCCACGAGTCTCTCTCTTGACCAAGTGACTGCAGGGCCTCCATGACCCTGGCAGACGGTGCGCCACTCTCCATACTCTTTGAAAATCTCTTGACACCGACCCACGTGAGGCACTGCGTGAGAGTGCTCAGCCCTGATGACAGAGATTCACCTGGAGGTTTCTTTGCAGGTCGCACGGACTGCAAAGCAGTTGCCAGCGTTATCGATCGACCACACTTACCAACAAACAGGTGGTGGTCTCAGCTGATTTCTAGTCAGATCGATGCGGGACCGTATGGACTCTCTCCTTGCGACTCCTACTTCACGGTGCTTTTTATGGTCAGTTTGATTTGACACGGATCGCTTCGTGTCATTCATCTGTTAGAAAATGGTATCGCCTTTTCGAGCGTAATGGAATGCACGCTATAGGAGGATTATGTCTCAGTCGTTACCAGATGTATGCAGGTTTATTTCACCCAGCCACACGGGCACTTGGAGGTTCTTCTGCAAAATCTTTTGAAACGTGCTAAGAACTCTATCCAGAAAATAAAGACTTCTTCGCTTGACTTCTCCCTCATCTCCTTCCATTTTGAGAAGAAATGTAAAGCTTACTGACTATCTTGCCCTAGATGCATGAGTTAGGGTGAATACTTATTTCAACTCTGGATGACAAGTACAGACAAGATTTTAGCTGACCTGTCCCAACGTTTCTATCATCGTAGGGTCTTTAAATCTATTACTCTCAGGAAGACCAAAATCAACTTGAAATCATGCGAGGTTGGTAGAAATTGGTTTTGATCCCCAACTACTACACAGCTATTCATAAAATTTTGACCTTCACATGATATTTACGATCAGAGTCCGAAAAATCCAGAACGCAAATTGAGAGTTGTGCAGATGTTAGCTCAGAACTTTTCTAGCCTTTCACCTATCGTCCAATCTCTGTGCAGGAAATCGTCATGGTGACAACCGCTTCTCTTCCCTAAAGAAATGCTCAATCAAAACAGTGTTTCTACGATTCTACATACAATTTTCACATTTGATTGAGAATAGTCATTTTACTCGAGACAAGAAACAACAGAGAAATTTGTAGTATTAAAACTAATCGCCGTCGATATCGATGGTACCTAGTAGCAAGAAAGAAAATTACGCCAAAGTCTTTTGCAGCTATCCAAGATGCCAAAGCAGCTGAGTTAAGGTTGTCATTACAACAGGACGCCCATCGCTGGTGTTGCCAAACTCCTTGACGACTTGCAGTTGAGGAGATGAAGGTGACTATGTTGTGACCTTACGGATGCCCTTGTTCGAGAAACACTACATGGCCATGAGATTATCATGAATCTTTTGACTTACGAGGACTATCTGGATATGGAAATTTCTCGGTCGTGACTGGGAGTCCACTATGCATGCGGTTACAAGGACGGTATTTACTACTGCTAATCGTATATCGGAAAATACACCGTACACGAGTCAACTCTCGTCGCATGCCAGTTTTATCGTGACACCTGAAGAGATTGGCTGATAAAGAAAATCGTCAAATGTATGTTTTATCGATGAGCACTGAGATTCTCGATGCTGCCATCGAAAAGATTCAGCAGAATTTTTACGAGCGCTATCTCTATCAACAAATCATGCTCCTTTCTGCGAACTCTCAAAAGGTGTAGACAAAGGGCTCAGCTATTGACATCTAGCTGAAAAACTAGAAGGATTGACAAAAGAATGAGACTATAGCTATCGGTGATGAGAAATGACGTGCCATGCCTGAAGTCGTTGGTAAATCCAGTTATGAAAAACGGAGCCGAACTCATCGCCAAAATACATCACCAAAACAAATGATGAATCTAGTGTAGCGCATAGCTATTCGAACTTTAGGTCTTAGTAAAATTATTAAATATAGAAAAAACACCTCAGTAGTTAGAGATAAAACTAACTCCTGGGGTGCTTTTAAATTATGGATTACTCTTCCTCATCAAACATAAGCGTCTAATTCTTCTCTTTCAGCCCAATGTTCTTTCCATAGGTGGTAATGATATTGCTTAACATCTCCAGGTGATAATACTAGTAGAATCTTTCATAGTAACCATGGTTTCCAATGTCCAATCAAGTCATGAATAAAGGCTCTTACTTTTTCAATTCGTCTAGAATCAAGAATATCCACTTCATGACTGTATCATGATTGTATACTCTTGGTTTGAATCAGAGAGAATGGCAAAGATGAATAGTCTCTTAACAACTTACAAGTTCCTGATTTATCACCTATAGAGTCAATAAAAATATCTAACATAGTGCCTACTCCTTTACTCACTCTTTAGCACCCTGGAAGTTCTATCTTCATTCTCTATCAGTGTGTTATAGACTTTTTAAACAGCCTTATCATACTAACTCCTACTGTAAATCTTTGATAGGACTCCACAACCTGACGATTCTCAATCTTCACATAATAGCCACCGCTATTATTGACAAGTTTATCCTTCATATTTATCAATCTTTTACAGCATAAAGACCGCTTTGGAAGGGGTTGATTGTTAGTCTTTTTCATTTGCGATTCAAGGTCTTCAAGATAGGCATCATATAACTGATCCTTCTTGTCTTCTGGAGTGTAGTATCGAAATTGAAATTCTGGTATAAAAATATCTTTTTGGAAAGATATTGAGCATCCATGGATACATCCCTATATGCTTGTCCATTTGTTTTATTTTCCTGAGATTTCATCATAAAGATGGATATTACCAGATTTTACTATTAAATTGAAAATCAATCCTTCGTGCTTCAAAGCAGTCATTTTAGGATCTGTTATTGAAGTATCCAATTTTTAAAAATTCACTGGTGCCTGGACTAATCTCAATCCTAAATCAAAGCTAATTCTGGAAAAACTTGATAAATGTTTTGTTTATAATCTACTTCAGCATCAGTCTTTCTATACGTTTCTTTTTCAGAAGGACAGTATAGTATTCAAAAACGAGTCTTAGTCTGATATGTTTTACCATCTATATTTTTCAGTGTATGTATCCATGAATATACAAATCCTCCAACGCTTGATAGTCATATTTTTCTAACTCAAACTGACCTGTAAGACCATAGTTCTCATAAGAGCGATGCACTGCTTGCTCAAGTTCATTCCTGACTCTGATGGTCAAATAGACCCCACATATCCATCATAGCAATAATGGACTCAGTACTATGAACATTGCAAATAGTATAACTCATGGATAAACAGCCGATTATCAGCCTTTTTCATCTCTTTTCCTAAATATTCTACGTCTATTATAGCATAAAGAGAGCGTTTCCGTCCCTTTTTACTCATAATTCTGCACCTAGCTCATATCCGTTGGTTGCAATACTTTCTGAACCGCTGCGAGAAATGCTAGACCGTTGTCTGATGGAGAATATTGGAAAGTATTGGATGACTTTTTGTCAAACTTATCACCGTATCGCTCCATATACGCTTTGCTTTTCGAGTAAGGATATGATGTTGATTTTTCTTGCAGAATCTCCAGATGTACTAGTTCTATCTCTTCCTCCCAGCCAACTGGATCCCACCAGAGAGCTCTAAATGATTATCAACTATACCAATTGCATCAAGTTCAGTTGGTTTGAGCTCTGAGGAAATTGCTTTTTGTAAAAAGTGCTTTCGAAATTCTTGATTGGAAAACAATCGTTTAATAGATGATGGATTTATCAAAATCCGAACTGGTGAGGATCTAAAATAATTTTGTCTGTCTACTTCTTTACTTTCTTTAGTCACACATTCCCCAGTTTGTAAAGAATAACTCAACCTCATAAGCATCCTGTTCTGACCTTAAAGCCTTGTCCACTAATTCTTTACTAACTGGATAAGTAACTTCTCTATCTTGACCCCCCCCTCCCGTCATCCAAGACATTGTATAATTGCCGTTTTCTTCAGTTATGATAAATCCATTCCCTTTATCTGATTCATTTAAAAATAAAACCTTTCTATTTTCCCATAAGCTATTTCAATGGTGATACATAATCATCTGAAGTTTCACTCTCCAGTCAATCCACATTTGCTCAGCAATTGGAATTAATCTTTCAAGCTCTTCCTGAGTAAATAACTCTCTAGTTTCAGGTAAATCAATTAATGATGTAGGACTCTCTTCTATGAATCGTTTCTCACTAGCTTTCTTTTCTTCTTCCGTTGGTGGCCAACAATCGTGTTTAATCTTCCAAGAAATTTCGAGTAGCGATCTCTCTCACTATCTAATAGAGAGAATAATTCTTGGGGTAATTCATAAACCACTAACCAAGAAGCTACAGTTCCCTCTTCTGAAACTAAATAATATTTATCCTCATTTTTCCAGATGGATTTCCCATATCCTTCAACTTCTTCAAACTGGATAACATCTTCCCATTCTAAGTTTGTTGGTTTCATTTTATTTGTCCTCTAAAAATAAAGTTATTGGTGCTTTTCTTTTTCCAACCGGTAAATACTCGCGCATATTCAAGCCAATAGAAGGGAAGGCAGACTATGCTCGCTACAACAAGGCTAGGGACAACATACGCCGGCAACGTAAATAAACGTGCTATAACTATTACAATTGCTGAAATCAATAGGGTAAACAACAGAAGGAAGAAATAAAAGATTCTTTCTATACTCACTGGTGGTAATTTCTTAGCTTTAGGGACAATTAACAACTGGTAAACAAAGGTTAGTAGTTGAAACATAATGCTTAGGACAATCAACATCATGAAGACCAGACCAGTGGTTCTTCCCAAAAATAAAGAACACTCAGAAAAGAAACTCAACATGAAATTAAAAATAGAACTAGCTGGAATCAATTGCAAGAGTGTGATTTGGAAAATATTTGAAATAGCAAGAACATGAATAACAAAGCCAATAGATGAAAAATCGTAATGTAAAACACAAACATACTCACATCATGTTTCTCACCTTCTATAAAAGAACCTATGAATATCAGTAAAGAAAATATTACTTCAATTGCAACTGACCTGAAAAAGTCGGAGTTCTTTATGGGACTAGTATCTACAACTGCCATATTCAAAAATTCATAATATCTTTCTTTCATTTCTCTCTCCCAAAAACAACAAAAATCTACGTCTATTATAACACACCCTGGATATCATATTAGATGTTTTAAAATTTGGGCAAAGACACTGGATAACCAGGTGTTTTTGTGGCTATATGCCCCTGCAGGAATCGACCTGCAACTACTCCTTAGGAGGAGTTGTTATATCCATTGAACTAGGGGAGCTAGAGAAACCCCGCCGTATGAGCAGGGTTTTTATCATCGAATTAACGACGGATTTCTTTGATACGAGCTGCCTTACCTTGAAGAGCACTGCATGTAGTACATTTCGCACGACGTACTTTACCGTAACGAACAACTTCGATCTTTTTCAACACGTGGGTGTGGATTGGGAAGATACGTTCAACACCTACACCGTTAGAGATTTTACGAACTGTGTAGTTTTCTGAGATGCCAGCACCTTTACGATGCTACAACACCTTCAAAAATCTGGATACGTTCACGGTTTCCTTCGACAACTTTCACGTGTACACGAACAGTGTCACCAGGACGGAATGAAGGGATATCTGTACGAAGTTGACCTCTCAGTCAAGCTTTTGGATTAATGGATTCATTTTTATTCTCCTATCTTTGTCAATCTTGAGGAAAACTTCTCAGCGGATAAAGCTGTATTTTTGTGCGTCCATTACACACAGATACAGTTTACCAAATTTCCTAGAAAAATGTAAAAAGAAATTTAAAAGCAAAATTCCCATCGCCAAAAACCAAGCAAAGTAGGTTAATAATAAATAGCTATAAAATGCCTTCTTGTCACTAAGTAGTCTTTGGAGTTCATCATTCAGGTTGAAAAAGTGGTCAAACCGCCACAAAAACCTGTAGCAAGGATAAGATAGACTTCTTTTGATTCCACATGATTGTAGAATAAACCAATCAGAAAACAGCCCAAAATATTGGCTATGAGGTTCCTAGAGGCAGTACTGAACCTTGATTATAACGTGAAAAAGAAATAACGCACAGAGCACCTGGTCCACAAAAAGTGCTAGATAAATACTACTCATTTCTTCCTCCCTGAGACAATAGGCAATAAAAGTCCCCGCCGACACTTAAAATTAGGTACACAAGCAAGCTAATATATCGTCCTGTGTCCAGCATTTTCACAGCGTCTAGTATAAGACTAGAAAATGTCGTTAATCCACCACAGAACCCAGTTCCAAGCGCTAGAACGACGCCTTTACTACTCCCTTTATAAACCAGATAACCTTTTACAAGATAAACCAAGCAGAAAATCCCTAGATAATTGACAAGAAGCGTCCCCCAAGGAAAGTCTGGACTAGCTGGTAAGTATTTTGTAATCTGAAAACGAACTAGTCCTCCTAGCATACCAGCAAGAAAGATTCTAATGGATAGAATTGTTCTTTTTCATTTGATTGTTTTATCCTGATAATCACGCGAACGTTTGAGAATATCTGAAAAAGTTACAACAATCGTTTCTTCGTATTTTTATTGCTGACGCGATTTCTGACTTTCTCAAAAATGGCTTCTTCTCTTTTAGTATCCAAAATTGGTTTTCCTGTAGACTTTTTATAAGCAACTACACCCTCAACTAGATGTATTCTTTCTTCTAAGAGTCTTACGATTTGATCATCAATTTGGTCAATTTCTTGTCTAATAATATCTAAATCCATTGAGTCTCCTTCTTTATTTGAATCATTGTGCTAAAGCTACTAAATAGTCAAGTTATTCCATAGGCATATCTAACAAAAAGTGCACTGACAACTATCATCGGTGCAGTTCATGCTATACCACTTTTGCAGCCAATTCTTCGCAAATTGCTCCAAGCGTTCGATATCTTCATCTTCTGCTGAAAGGTCTACTTTAACGCACTCTGAACCTTTTTCAGCTCCTGTTGCTACAAATACACGATCAAAGTCGTCAACAGCCTTTACAGAATTCGTCATGAAAGTATCACCCGAACCAACTACTCCGTAGATTTTCCCATTCAAGTTGAGGTCAGCTAGGTCTTCGTAGAAGTCCACTATCTCATCTGGAAGCTCACCATCACCGTATGTGTAGGTTGCAACGATTGCAAAGATCTGCTTCTAAAAGTCAGAAGCATCAACAGTTGTACACTCATCAACATCGACATCTAAACCTAATTCTCGTAATTTATCTGCTACAATATCAGCGATTTCTTCAGTATTTCCTGTCATACTGGCAAATACAATTTTTGCTAATGCCATAAGGTCCTCCTCAATTTATCTTCCTCCATTATATCACAGATTTTTCATTTTAAAAATAAAAACTCTTGTGCTACAATGATATGAGAAAGAATTGAGGTTATTTATGGAAATTTGCCATCAAATTTTAGAACAAATTAAAAAATACGATACAATTATTATTCACCGTCACATGAGAGCAGATCCGATGCCTTGGGAAGTCAAGTTGGTCTTAAAGAACTGCTCCAGTATAATTTTTCCTGATAAAAAGATTAAAGTTGTTGGCTATGATTTGCCTACCCTAACATGGTTAGCCAAAATGGATGAGGTAGAGGATCAAGAATTTGAAGGAGCACTTGCTATTATTTGTGATACAGCCAATACTGCTCGAATCGATGATAAACGTTATCTTAATGCCGAGACAATTATCAAGATTGACCACCATCCAAAACGATGAAGAATATGGAGATCTGGTTTGGGTAGATACGACTTCTAGTAGTGCCAGTGAGATGGTAGCTATCTTTTGCAGAGGAAACCAACCTTAAATTATCTGACCAGGCCGCTTACCTCTTGTCTGCTGGAATCATTGGTGATACTGGTCGCTTCCTCTTTCCAGCAACTTCTGCTCGTACGCTTCGTATAGCGAGTCAACTGAGGGAGTATGATTTTGATTATGCTAAACTTACACGTCATATGGATACAATCAGCTATAAAATCGCCAGACTTCAAGGTTATATCTATGATCACTTAGAGGTTGATGAAAATGGTGCTGCGCGTGTCATTCTTACTCAAGAAATCTTGAAGAAATACGACGTTACTGATGCTGAAACAGCTGCTATCGTTGGGGCTCCAGGTCGTATCGATACTGTTAGCCTTTGGGGTATCTTTGTGGAACAAGCAGACGGTCACTATCGTGTACGTCTACGTAGTAAATTTGTCCCTATCAATGGTGTCGCAAAAGAACATGATGGCGGTGGGCACCCTCTTGCTAGCGGAGCAAATTCTTATAGTTTAGAAGAGAATGAGCTCATCTACCAAAAATTGAAAAACTTACTGAAAAATAGATAAAAAGTCTTGCCAAACTTCTGATAATCTGATAGACTAGTATGGTAACAATCTATGGCTCGCAAAGAGACCATGGCAGAAAGGAAATATTGCAAAATGAAAAAAGATATCCATCCAGAATATCGCCCAGTTGTCTTCATGGACACAACTACTGGTTACAAATTCCTTAGCGGTTCAACAAAACGCTCTAGCGAAACAGTTGAGTTCGAAGGCGAAACTTACCCATTGATCCGTGTGGAAATTTCATCAGACTCACACCCATTCTACACTGGACGTCAAAAGTTCACTCAAGCAGATGGACGCGTGGATCGTTTCAACAAAAAATACGGTCTCAAATAATCAACCGCATCACTTGCATAAGGTTGAACAAAAACAACTTCAAATCGAAGTTGTTTTTATTGCTTTCAAGGTGTCATCGATGATGATTTCAAATGTAGTTTGACTAGAAATACTAGTTTATCTCCTCCTGATACTTTCACTGAAAATATAAAAACCTGTCAATCAATATGACAGGCTTTTTATAGAATCATTATTATTTAACTGCTTCTTTAAGAGCTAACAATATTTCATAAGTATATAATAGAAAGAAACCCTCTAAAATAAGAATAAATAAGAAATAAACTACATATAATTTTTACCATAAAAATATAAAGTTTACACCTTTATGCCCCTTTTTGCCCCTTTTTAAGAACAAAAACCGCCAGCAAACGCCAGCGGTTAAGTGTAATTAAATTTTTGATTCTTTCTATTTTTATTTAGTTGTAATCAAGCCATCAGGCTCTCACTGTGAACTCAGGCTTATCAGCAAACGTGCCATCTTCTTTAATGAAATACCAACCTTTGCTATCTGCTGATTGGGCAAACGCGTTTGAGATCATACTACCATCTTTGCTATCAAGATAATACCATTTTTCCTTATACTTAACCCAGCCAGTAACCATTTCACCATCTTCTTTGAAATAGTACCATTTGTTAGAGATCAACTTCCAACCTGTTGCCATTTCGCCTGACTTATCAAAGTAGTACCATGTGCCGTCAGGTCGTTTCTTCCACTTATCAGCAAGCATATAGCCTGAACCGTCAAAGTAATACCATGTACCGTCAATTTGTTCGAACTGTTCTTTAGGGTAAGAACCGTCTGAACGTACATACCAGTAGCCTTTATCGTTTTTCTGCCAGCCTTTTTTCACTTCAAGACCATTTTCGATATCATGCTTGAATTGACTGCGACTAATACCCCAACTTGCTAGATAAGGGTATGGGTCAACGTGGTCACTGAAATTGTTTGGTTGATTGTTGGTACAGTATTCATGCGATTTAATACCTTCTAAATCGTCAGAATCCAAAGTTTTTGGAAGACCTGCTTCATCTGCTAGATTACGAAGTAATTCAATATATAGACGATAGTCTTCCCATGAATTCTCTCTTGTGTTGAATGGCTTTCGATCAGTTCAACTGCTGCATAGGTTTCGTAGTTCCAACCACCGCCTACATCGTAACAACCGTTATTGACTGGTCCAACTTGCATTACACGACCATTCCCAACAACGTGAGAGAAAAAGCCAGATTCAACTGGTCTGCGCATGTGATAGTCTGCTTCATTTTGAGCAGTTGAGTTTTTATTGCCCGTTGAATGAGCATGAACTTGACGGTAAGGAGCGTATCCGATTTGTGGGAGTCCTTCTCTATATCTGCTTGTATCAATATCCATATTATTTTATCCTTTCATTTTATGGTAAAACACCCGGCCACGGCTCTACTAGTAAGATATGAAATAGAGCTTACTCGGATGCCGCCGAATCTAATATTATTCATTATTTAACTCTTTCAGTGTTCTAAATCGTTTATACGTTTCTTACGAGCTTCCATATCTTCATCGTACTGAGCTTTAGGAACATAGTTAGCTAAATCTGCATTCTTAGCAAAGACTGAGCTTGAATATTATTAACGTATCGAGCGGATGCATCGCCAGGTGTTAATGCATACTGAGCTATTTCGGACTTCCTAATAAAGGCACCCTAAATCACCCTTATAAGCGAAGGTTTGTGCAGACCAGCCTTTTTGAGCGTAGTGGTTATTAGCGTCATTTCTAGATAAATAATTATTTAGCTCTGTTTTGAGTGCGTATTTAGATAAATCGACACTACCACCTGTACCACCAGTACCGCCAGTACCAGGCGGTCCTGGGTCGCCTTTTGGTCCTTTAAGTGCGGCAAGTTGTTCAGGAGTAAAGTCGCTATACTTAAATGGATCACCCTTCGGGCCTTGCGGACCACGAGGTCCGATGTCCCCTTTTGGTCCAACTTGTCCATCTTGACCACGTTCTCCCTGGATACCTTGGGGCCCTTGTAAGCCATCTGCCCCACGTTCACCTTTGTGGACCACGTTCACTAGTTTCTCCCTTGTCCCCTTTGGGTCCAGGAGTTAGAGAGATATTTCGCAATTCGTCCTTAGTAGCAAAATTGCTACTGTCGATTTCAGGCTTACTCTCTAAAGCTGATATACGCTGTTTTAAGGCGCTATCATCATAGATAGTGTTATTATCTGGCTTTTGTTTTAAAGCCTCAATATCGGCTGAAATGTGGCTTAATTCGGTACGTAGGTTGCTATCGTCATAAGTGCCACCTTGCTCTTTGATTTTTGCAAAGAGCTCATCCAATTCTTGCTTGGTTACTACATCCTTAACATTAACAATGCGCCCTGTTTCACGTTCGATGAGTGGTGTCTTAACTGCTTTGTCAATCTCACTCGCATGAACGTTGAACATGAAGCTATACACATCTGCTGACTGCTCTACCTTCTCAAAGTAGATATAGCCAATAACAGTTTCATCTGTGGTGATCAATGATGTATCAAACTGAACTGTAAATGAATTACCTTCAATTACTGCTTCTACTTCTTGGTATCGTTTAGTACATTTGAAGTAGAATAAGCAGATAACCTTAGTAGCGGTCAATTCATCAACTGTGAATTTAAACTCAGCATTATTTTTATCGTGGCTGTAAAACTCGTTATACATTTTTTCGATACCACGATTACTAGATAAAACGGTTATTTTTCTTTCGATAACCTTTTTCAAGCGCTACCTCCTTTCTCTTAATAAAGAAAGAGAACCCAAAAGGGCTCTCTAGTCTTCGCTAGGCTCTGTATATGTTAGCTCGCTCACTGTCTGACAATCCAGCAGTTGTTGGGTCGTTAACGACACCAACTAAAAACAAGAAACGCAAACAAAACATTGATAAACACTAGAATTTTATCAACTGTGTCGCCAAACTCTAGTGAAAAATTGAAGATATTCGCAAATGCTTGTGCGAGTAGTGCCAAAGCTGGGTACTAAGGCAAGCCAAAAGTTTTTATTTTTAAGTCGTACTGACCAGTTAATTTTATTCATTATTTTTCCTCTTTAATTTCTAGTTCAAGAAATTTCTCGAACAATACCTTAACTGCACCTGTTACCGCTTAATTCTGACGTAACTTTTCATAAAGTTTAGAAAGTTCTTCAATTTCGTGCTGATCAGTGAAGCCGCGTTTAATTGCTTTTTAAATTTTCTTGCAATCGAAAGCGTTGTAATCGTTGCAATCCTTTGCCGATCAGTGTTAAGTTCTCGTTATTTTCTTTTCCGATTTTTGCAACCTCTGAAGTTGATTTCTCAAGGTCTTCAATCTTGTCTGAAAAGAGTTCCGATTTTCTTTCAGTCTCTAGTGTTTTTGTGTGCTTTTTAATGAGAAATAACTTGGGATAATCACGACAAGGATTGGAGTTAATTTGTCAATAAATGTTAGAAAGTCCAATCTAACCACCCTCTTTCTAAAACGGTTGGTTATTGAACAGGTTGTGTTTCTAGTTCAGATTTTGAGTACTTGCCATTTCCAAACTGCAAGGATTCCATTTTGAGGATGGTGAACCTTCAAGTTGTTGAAGTGATTCGCCTTGGTAGATGAATTGTTGGTTAGTTTGAATAAGGATGCGTTTGCCTTCCCGTTCAATCTCAACATGACCCTGGATCTGATTGCAAAACATAGAACCAGGTGCATAGCTCTCACCAGTTTTTACAAGTGGGAATAGTTCTACAAGTTCCTTGTAGGTTGTACCATAAGCGATTTTCTCGCCCATGATAGAATCTTGAGCCATAACACGAACTACTTTGTTGATTTTACTCAGTAATTTTCAAGTAGTTGGTCTCTGTTTGGTTTCAGTCTGAGTGATCTTCTGTTCAGCTTGCTCGATTTTTAGATTGAGCTTTGACGATTGCACCTCCTGGATCTAGTTCGGCTTTTGAGGACATCAAGAACCGCTTGGATAAGTGTCATCCTCTTGGTCTTGAGTACGGTCACCGACCAATTCACGTTGGTTAGTGCTGTATCGGTTGCCATCTTGCAAGCGAATTTCTACAACAGTTGTGGTTTGGTCACCAAAACCACGAGTGTAAGGTTTAGTTGCTAGTGTGTATGTTAATTGCCATTTGTCATTTGTCCTTTCACTTGTTCAAATTTAGTTTTAAGTTCTTCATCTGATTCGATGATTTTTTGATTTGTTCGAGTTCTAAAGCATGTAGTTGTGTATAGAGCTTCGAATGTTGCTGATTTAGTAGCCTCTTGACTTAATTTATCTGATAGAGAATTTACTACTAATCGGCTGATTTGTTCGTTCATGTTGTTTCCAAACCTTTCAACTTTTTGATTTAATTCTTGAATAGCCTTAATGAGATAAGGCACGAATGCGGTATAGTCAATGTGCAAGAAATCATCTTCATTCTCTGGATTTCTTGAAATCGCTTGTGGAATGACTTTCTCGACTTCTTGAGCGATAAGTCCGACTTTCCTCATGTTTCTTGTCTTTGATGAAGTCAAACTCAACCATATTAAGTTTGTTGATAGCATCAATCGCATTGATTGTTTGCTGGTGCGATGTTTTCTTTTAATACGCTTATCAGATGCCTTGTCGATCCAATATTTGACACTTCCACTTCCGACCTGGTTCCACCAAACGACTGCATTTTTACCACCTTTAGGATTTCACCATCACCAAGAATCTCCTTATTGGTCATAGTGAAGGTCTGAGTAAAACGTGTTTCAGTCCCATAAAATTGACAGAACTACTAGCTGAGAAGTCGGTTTTTATAAAAGTTTGCTGCGCCTCTACAATCCATCTCGCCAGAGTTCGTAACATACCAAGCGTTATCACCAGGTTTACCCCAGTCATTACTCCCAATTTACCCAAAGACACGTTTGATTTACTCGCCATCCACCGTCTGACATACCTGACTCTAAACTGTTTGAGTCCAGTCAGCCAGAAGGTCGTTGAGTCCTTTATCGTGAGTACCGATTTGGAACCCTCCGATTTTGCCTTTTGTACCCTTCTAGTAAGGTAGCTGAAACTACTACTGAACGTAGCTTATTGATGAATGCAGTTTTAGCAGCTAACGTATCCGTGAACACATCACTAGCTACAAGTTTCTTCGCTAGAGCAGTATCAAATATCAACTTATCTGCTGCAATCGAATTTGAGCGAATGATATCAGTGTTCAGAGTTCCTATTCTAGCATCACCGATAAACAAACGCTTGAAATAACCGTCTATCGCTGTGATTTCATCTAGAAGAGTCTTCCCTTTGAGGCGGATTTTAGCAGCTTCAATCAAGATATTGTTAGCGTTCGATTGATTTGAGATGCAATAGCACCAGCATTCGTCAGCGTTTGTATTGCATACGAATCAAAGAGTTGCGATACTCTCGATTGAGTTACAAGGTCTTGTGTCGATGTATCATCCTTAAAATCTTGCGGAGGTGTCTCATCACGGACTAAAGATACTTTACCGATGGCAACAGTACCATTTTTCATTAACCATATTTCAAGAGGGAAAATCTCTTGTCTTTGGTTGTTGATTTTTGAACAGTCATCGTTCCTGTGATGATTTGCGTGCCAGTTTTTGTAAAGGTAACGCTATCTGATGCTAGTCCGCCATCTGAAGCCCATAATTCAATACCTAAAGGTGCATCTGGTAACACATCAACCCATGCTTCCATGCGATAGCTAAGCTTCTCACCCTGTCTAAAACTAGATGTAGTAAGAGGTAGTTTGAACCCATGATGATACTAGGTTGATTTCCTACCTGAATTTGTGATTCTTAGCAAACCTTGTGTCAGCTTGAACTTCTACAATGTTAGCATCTGATTGCTTCTTCTGCCACTTGCTGAAATTTGGTTAGGGTCAAATACAAGGTTCGAATTATCTTCGACATACTTCTTGACTTCTGTTTGAAAGATTTGGTTAGTCACTACGTGGGAAACATTATGCTGATACTGTTCTGAGTATTTCCGATAATTCTCTCGTAGAGTTGTGCAGTTTCCTTAACACGTTGAAACTCGATTTGGTTTTGTTTTGCCAGCTACACTTTGTAATAAGTCGTAAATTGTCCGTCAATACTCTTGCTTATACTCAGCTAGTTTCGCTTCATTATCTCTTGTGAACTCTTGGAATCGTTGTTTAATTTGACTTTTGCGTTTCTTCTCGTGAGTATTGTTTTTAACTCATTTGACAACTTAAAACGTTCAAGTAATGAATCACCTTTAAACTCGTCTAAATCACTGATAGTCTTGTTTAACCTATCTTCTTGTCTGTTTGCTTTATTAGATATCGATGCCAATGAAATCGAGTTTTGGTGTAATATGTACTTCACTTCAGTCAACAAGTTCATATCCTGCTTTGGCTTTTACAAGTGCCTCTTCTGCTTTTTTCTTAGCTTCATCGAATCCTTCTGGACTAAACTCATGAAATCGTCTGTCTATCTCATCTGATAGAGCACGCTTGTTCTCTTCTGCTTTGGCTTTGATAGCGTTCACTTCATCCGTAAATTGATTAGTTAATTTCTTTCTTTTGCGTTCAAAAAGCAAGGTCAGCGTTTTTAAGCTCTCTTGCTAGTTGTCTTTCAAAGTTGCTTTGAAAATGCTGGTTTTCGCTTTTAAAGGCATCACTAACTACATTACCGATTGCGTTTGCTAGACCTGATTGGAACTGACCAAAGCCGATAGACTTCAGTTTTTTAGCCATTGGAGAGTAGGTGTATTTAGTGATTTTCTTCCTTACATCCAAATCGAATGTTTCATGGTAGACACTTACTACGTCAAACATCTGAACAGGTACATCACTTCTACCCACAACATCAATTTCAAGGCTATCTTCCATGAGATCGCATAGGCTAGTTCTGAAATACTGCTTGCCATATTCTCTAAGACTTGCTTCGTCCTTTACATCTTGGTCGTTGACTTCTACGACATCTTCATAAATTTGACTGTATTTATTGATTAAGGGCTATCGACAACCACTTTATAATGCTTGTCGATCAGCATTTTTCTCCTCACCCTTTACAGTAGTTTTAAAAGTAATTCGGGTTTTAAAGACTTAGTAGATGTCTTATGTTGGTAGCTAGATAGGTTTTTCTTGTACATAAAAAGCGATTCATTCTCTGAACCGCCATTTTTTAATAACCGTACCTGATAACCATGTCTGACTAAATCACCACCCCACTGCCCAAGGATAGAGTGTTTATCCTTGGTCAAGGCTTCCATAGCGTTCGTTGTATCAATGTGAAGGTATGTCTATCATCAATATCTGAAAAGAACGAGAATGGATTATCACGAGTGATGCTTCCAGCGAATCGACTTAAAGCAGTTGAGCCAGTCTCTCTGTCAAGATTGATTGGATTAACGACATAATGATTTAACAAGGTCATGACTTGGTTCGCATAGACCTGAATGTATCCATGTTGCTTTTCGACTTCAAAAATAACAAAGTCTTGCTCACCGTGAAGATCATCAGCTGTTAAGAATGTTTCTTCCCTCAACCGTTGCCATAACACATTGTTAGTAGGGAATTTAAATGTTAATTGATAGGTATTTCTATCTATCTGAACTATTTCGTCAGCATAAGCAGCATTCAGAGGTACATTCCCTTCTGTTAAGTAAATCATACTAGATACCTCCAGTTAGGACGAATAGTTACCTTACGTATATCGCCTGTATAGGTCACACCGTTACTACCAACAGGGATTTCAAAGAATCCACCTCGCTTGCGTAGTGTGTTCTGCACTGCACCATTGGCATTAAAGATGTTCTGCTTTCCTTGTCTACAGTCAATCGTAGCCTTACCAATGATTGACAAATACATGGTTTTACGTCCAATAGTGAGTGATACATCTCCATTTCCCTCGATCTCGATGATAGGCTCTGAATAGACCGTACCAATATTCTCAATTGTTCCAGCGTTTGTTAATACGACTGGTGCGACATCCTTCGGATATCTGAATGGTTGCATGTCTAGTTTAATAGATAACTCCCAACCGTGATGTCCACTTGGTTTATAACTAGCTGATAAGAAGTTAGCGTAAAAGACAGAACCTAATTGATAACTAAATTCCATAACATTATTATCTGGTTGAAATTTCTGCACCACAGTGGCTATATCCACTTGTTTTGAAATATAAAATTTAAATGTACGCTCGTAACTTTCGTATGAACCATCTAACACGATAGTTACCATTCACACCATAAAGCTAGTGACATCTCCTTTGGGTTTTTGCAACTCCACATCACCAAAATCTGTTACAACACATCCAGAGAGGGTAGATGTATTAAAATCATTAATAATCATATAATCCATCAAATTCCCTCCCTTGCAAAAGAATGCGCCTTGTCTTTTGATAGCTATTCCATGAAATCTTTCTCACCGTCCAGATAAGTATCTGTTGGTTTTTCAAGGATAGCAGTAAAGGATTTTCTCCATACTTGCTCTCAGAATCGCTATCTCAGACACGGTTTTGCTATCATGTGCTTCAAATTGGGCTGACGGCATAGCCAACTGTGCCTCAAGACTTTTTGGTCTACGGACGCAGATGAGTTCAGATCCAGACTGTCTCCTGAAAATACATCCGAAATCTCACCAGCCATACCTCCGACCGTTTTCTTGACGTCTTTAAACCCATCTATTAATCCATTGTCTAAACTTCCCATAATTGCATTACCTGCAGGAATCAATAACTTACGGTCATACTCAATAGGTCCTTTGTGGTCACGAATCCAACTAGCGATTCCACCTACAAAGTCAGTTACAGAAGACCACATAGATTTTAGACCACTCAAGAAACCATCTAAGATTGCTTGACCTGCTCCGAATAAGTCAATGTTCACAATTGGTCAAAGAATCCAGTAACATTGCTTACAAGACTAGATACAGCATTTGACATGGTATCCCAAGCGTTTTGTGCTCCTGAGACAAGATTGTCAATAATACTTAACACGCTAGATTTTAAAGATTCCCACGCAGAACTTGCTAATACTCTTAATTGTTTCCCAAATATTAGATAATATCTGAGCAAATCCATCAAAGATAGCCTTACCTGCAGCAGACAATCCATTCCAGATTGATTCTCCGACACCTTTTATAGTTTCCCAAGCTCCGCTCCAGTCACCATTAATAACTGCATCACAGCTTTTATAATGCCACCAATAACGTCCATAGCTGTCTGAATAGCAATCTTAATCAATTCCCAAACAGTCGTAACAACTGTACAGATATTGTTCCATGTTGTCTCGATAAAAGGCGCAAGGATATTCATTGCTGTTTCAATAATGGATTGGATGATAGGCATAACAGTTTGAATTACCGTCTGGATAGTATTCCATACAGTTTCAAAAGTTTGTTGAATCAATCCTTGATTTTCAGACCACCATGTTGAAATACCATTCCAAACAGTTTGGATAACTGAAGCTACTTCTTGAACAATTGGGGTTACAAACTCAACTAAAGCATTCCATGCAGTTGTTGCAGCTGTAACTATATTGTTCCATACTTCAGTAAGAACTGGTAGCAATTCATTCCATGCTGATGATAGCCAAGACATAAAATCTTGCCAAATCTGCTTACCTGTTTCTGTTTGGGTGAAGAAATATACTAGACCTGCAACTAAAGCACCAATAGCAGCAATTACAATACCTATTGGATTGGCGCTAAGAAGTGCAAAAATCCCGTCACCGCAGTTTTAACTGTTGTAATAATACCTGGGAGTCCAGACAGTGGTCCAGATACTACTGAAAAATACTTTAAAACCTGCAAATGCACCTGCCAGAGTTGTTAATATTCCTGTTACAGCACTTCCAATACCCTCTCCAAACATACTTGTAAATACACCTTTTAATGTCCCTAAAAGGAGTTTAGGAAGTTGTTTTAGGATATTCCCAATCATTGGTGCTAGGTTATTTACAAGGAAAGTTTTTGTTGATTCCAACAAAGCGTCAAGAGCTGGTTGGATATCCTCTCCCAAAGCTAATTTTCCAAGTACATTCTGTGCAGCTGCTTTCATAGCGTTAAATGAACCAGTGAAAGTAGATGCTGCTTCTTTTGCTGTTGTTCCTGTAATATCCAAATTCTCTTGGATAGCGTGGATTGCTTGATAAACATCTGACAAGTTGTTAATGTCATACTTAACACCAGTCAGTTTTTCTGCATCGGCTAATAACCGTTGCATTTCTTGTTTTGTACCACCATACAGTACAAATTCGCTATGATTCGCTAGATCATAACCGTCTTTTTTAAGACTGCTCTATGTCGCCATAGAGATTAGACTATCTCTTATACATAAAATGTATCCTAGCGCTTCGGCTCGCTTGAGCCTACTCTACTCCATTAAAAAACACCCTATCGGATGCTTTTTCTGTTTCGATAGTCGTTACACTTTCAAGAATAAATCTTGCTTAGCACGGTATTGCCTAAGCTACTCTTAGGGTTTCACCGTTTTCACTAGGTTTATACTCGGCCATGGTTTTTCTACCGAGTTTAAGGTTATCTAACATAGTATAATTTTGCTTAGCAAATCCTTGATAAGCCATTTGAATACTATCCATAGATGTACCCATCTTATTAGCATTATCTGACATATCAATCATGGCCATATTGGCGATATCTGCCGCTTTATCTGTATCTCCACCTAAAGATTGTAATAGACTTGCTGAGAAACCTGTTACATTCTCCATATAAGCATTTGCTGAAAGTCCAGTGGTTTTGTATGCTTCATTGGCAAAACCCTTTACTTTTTCTGCTGATGCTTTAAATAAGGTGTCAATTCCTCCAAGCGATTGTTGGAGTGCTGCACCTTCACTTAATGTTGCTCTAATTGCTTTACCAATTCCTGCAGCTGCAATAGCGCCTTTTAGGGCACCGATTAAACTTGAGCCAAGAGATTTTCCAGAGCTTACTCCGGCCGAGGCTACCTCTCCACCCATTTCTTTCTGAATCATCCCAGTGATGCCTCTAGCTGAAGGGATGATTTGCACATACGCTTTTCCTAATTCTGTAGCCATTAGTCATCACCTCCCATTTTTGCAAGCAAAGATTTTCGATAATTTTCAAAGTCCTCACCAGATTCAAAGACAAGATAGTCCTTTTTCTTCTTTTCTCCTCTTTGTCATTTTTATAAGTTGGTCAACAATGAATTTAGGACGGTTTATACCTTTTTGACCATCTTTTGTTTGTAACCACAAAGAAAGTGAAAGTCTATCGACGATACTCGCAAGTAAAGTCGTCTCCAAAGATACTATCTGATTTGACATTACTTGCTTAATTCTTGAATCATCCCTCAAACCATAAGCAAAAACAGCCACCTGATTTAAAGGTAGCTGTTTGTAGTCGTATATCTGGTACGTTTCTGCTAAATCACAGATGAGAGCATCTTCATCTAGCTTTATCATCTGAGCAAGGACTAAGATTTTTAATTCATTGTTATTTTCAAAGATACTCTTAATATCTGCAAACAATACTTCAGAATCAATGTAATCATCCCCTTCTTCCAAATGATTTAAGAACTCTTCTGCTTGTTCTTTACCAAAAAGAAGATTTAGTATTTTTCAGAAGCTTCAAAATCTCCATTTTCCATTTTTGAAGCTGCACGCAATAAAGTAATAATTTTTAGTCGTTTTGGGAATTTTATACTCAAATCCTGATTCTGTTTTTCCTTTTAAAATTTCTTCCATTTAATTATGCTCCTTGCATGTATTCGTAGTGAGTGTTACCTTGGTCGTCTGGCAATGCTGTGATTGTCAATTCATAACCAATTGGCTCACCGTCTTTATATCCGATTTCTCCAATCTCGCTAACCTTACCACGAGGGATAACAATACGTTTAACTGATCCATTCTTCAATGTCATCTCAATTACAAGACTATGCTCTGGCAATTCATTCGCATTTGCCTTGACTGTGATACCTGTTGCAAGCGTTCCTGTTACATTATCTGCACCATAAACTTCTTTTCAAGACTTCGACATTCAAGCTTTCAATCAATTTAAATTTGAATGTATCTTTCTTGTCAGTTTGTGATGATAGTACTGTTTGACCGCCCCATGCCTTGACTTCTTCGCTCTCTGGAGAGTTTTCGTTTGTCAATCCATCTTCAGAGATATACCCTAAAGCTTTAAACGCTTCATTGAGATCAGTCTTAGCATCTTGTGGTAATACTGTTTTAAGTGGTGCGCTTAATACTGCTCCACTAATTTTCGGTTTTGCTGCTGTTACGTTTGCTGATGATGCTGCTGCTGTTGTAACCATTTGAGTTTCTCCTCTTTCTTCTGTTTCTGAACCCATGAGTTCCTCCTGTTAAAAATAATTAATATCGTACACTGCTTGATAACGATATTTTTCGTTTCTGCATCCGTGAAAGTTGTAATCACTGTTATGATGCACCCCACTCACTTCATTGACCGTTACAAGCTTTTCAACTGTCTTTTTGACAAGCTCATTTAACTCTGCAGCTTTTTGAAGTGATGGCGCATAACTTTGAAAAGCAAACGTGGCAGAATGTGTATAATCACTCCCACCACTTCCAGTCTTTTTCAATGATTACGAAACTTTCTGGCATATCTTTTTATGCTTTCAAAAAGACGGAACTTTTAAGTTCACGTCTAAAAATTTCTTTTATGACAAGTTCAATCATTTTAGTGCCTTTAGTAAAATATTGTGTTTAGCATTTTTTTTCATGCTTTTTATGTCAGTTGTACTTATCGTAGCATTAGCACGTTTTTGACCAGGAGATACTTTTAATTCAAAACCTTCTCCTGCACGTTCTGCCACTGCTTGACCTTTTTCTTGTAATAGACCCTGCATTTCTCCTGATTTTAAAAGCGCTGAAACCCCAGATGGATTTAAAGTAAATTTCATCTTACTCATAAGTTTCAACCATCACTTTCTTGTTCCAGTCCAGTGGTATCATGGATTCGATACCCTCTAAAGGAATACCGATTGTGCGCCATTTACGACCAAAGAATATGACTGTTTTTTCTTTCCAGTCGTGCTGGTCTCCTTTTGGAATACCTAAAGTATATTCAGCTTTCTTTCCTGTTAAGTTCACTTGTGTGGTCACATCATCTGTTGATGATGGTGCTACTAGTACATTTTCCACTTGGATTTCAGTTTCACGATAGATAGGATGACCAAAGTCATCCTTTCCATCTTCAATCGTATCCAATAATGTTATTGTAATTCCTTTAATCCGTCCCATAGATATCAATCACCCCATATCTTTGTTTCTTTAGACCAAGACGTTTTAATTCTGAGTCTTTAATAAAGAGACCACCGCCAGGAACTAGATAAGAGCCACTCACTGAATAGCCTAATGCACTCTCAGTGAATTGAGTCATCGGTTCCTGGTTGGTTGAAGTCATTAAAGTACGAGCAACAACATCGACTGTTACAGATTTTACAACACTGGCATAAGATGAATCTTCACTAACTAAAATGTCTAAATCTTTGCCAATTTTTCTAGCTTCGACACGTAGGTTATTTGATACAACTTCCAACAGTGCTTCAGCTCGTTTACGTTCATCGAATTTTAACGTTCTCCACAAGACTTCCAATTCTTCGACTGTTGCAAAGTTCTTCATTCTTATTCCTCTTTAGCTTTTAGCTTTTTTTCTTTTCTACGACAAGTTCCCAATCTCCTGAAACTTCACATTCAGTTGAGATGATTACACCTGTCTTTTTATCTTGGTATAATGCCATCCAATACCTACGCTTTCACACGAGCAAAGGCATCAGCATCAAGGATACCCCAGCCGATGAATGCTTCAGCACGTAGCAAGATTTCATTGTAAGCTTTCAAGTCACGACCTGCACCATCTGGATCCCCGTATTCGATAATTTCCATAGGAATGTTTTCAGCATATCCCCATTTGAAGCGATTTTGGAAGTCACCCACGATAGCGTGGTCAGTTTCTGCAGTACCACCTGTTGTACTAAGAGTTTTGTTGATGTCTGATTTCATGCCGTAGAATGAATCTGGGTTTTGACCAAAACGGAACTCTGGATATTGTGCTACACCATTTACTTTAATCTTAGCAAGTGCTTGTCCTGCTGCTGGTGAAAGAGCAAGTCCTGTTACTTCTCCACCTTTAGCTACGATTGTTTGGACAGCTGTTTCAATGTTTTCTTCAACCTTATCTTCTGCATAAGCCACTGTATTACCAGTAATCACACCGTCAAATGAGTTGGTGTCCTTAAATGAAGCATTTGTAAGTCCTTTTGGTTCAAGACCGTGGATAGCTGCAATATCAAAAGCTTCTGCAATTTTCTTAGCAAATCCATCTGCGAAATTGTGATAGGTATTCAATTTGTTTAGCTTCTGAAGCATACTTAAATTCATCTGTGATACGTGCTTGATAGACGAATTTAAGAGGTTTAATTACCTTAGATGTAAGAACTGCTTTTCCAGCGCCTTTTTGTTCACCTTCACCCTACGATTTGTGCACTACCTTCTAAGTTGAAGATGAATTGCTCAACTCCATTAAATGGAATTGGTGTTTGGTTTGAAAGTTTAGCAAGAACAGAACGTCCTTGAACTTTTTGAAATAAGTTCTTTTACGAGTTCAGGTTTGAAAAGTGTTGATTGTTTAAGTGAATTATCTACCATTTTTATTATTCCCCTTTTTAATTAGTTAATCCTTGAAGCATTTGCTTCATCTGTAAATATTTGGTATCTCCAACTTCTGGTTCGAGATTTTTCATTAGTGCAACTGGTGCACTTGCTTTAATGAATCCAGCTAAACGCTCTGCATCTGCATTTAAACTTTCTTCATCTGTTCCTTGTAAACGGTCAGCAAAGTCAAAAAGGCAAGCCATTCTGTAAAGCAATTCTCGTACGTAAAAGCACTTGCTTTCAAAACCTGTAACTTGTGCTTGTAGATCAGCAATTGTCTTTTTCAGTATCTGTCTTTTGATTGATTGAAATCACTAATAGTTGTCTTCAATCCGTTGTTTTCCGTTTTCCAGTTCTGAAACACGAGTTTTTAACTCTTCATAATCACTAAATTTTTCACGCTCACGTCTGATACGTTCTTTAATGATGTGGTCAAGTTCTTCCTGTGTTTCAATTGGTTTAAATTCTGACATTTTCATGTCTCCTTTCTCCTGCTTCCCCGGCAGTTCGGTATTTTTTATATAAAAAGCAGTCATAAGACCACTTGTTTTTAATAACTGATTTTTTTGCTTTTTCTTAGGTTTGGTTGTATTGCAAGCCCAATACGCAAGCAATGCGCTATCCATCAAAGAGATATCCATATCAGCAAAATGAGAACGATAACCAAAGCCACCGTTTGAACCGATATTCCTTTTTCTCACAGTTTGTTGCAACTTTCTTCAATGATGGTTGTCCACTGTGGCATAAGGTTTTTGATAGATACCTTGTTCCCACATAGAGTTGGCTACGATGATTTCTTTTACTGTTGGTAAGATTACATTTTTTATTTTGTAATCTTTCAGTTCTTCATCGAGGATTTTCTGCCCACTTGCACCATCTACCACTACGGTTGCTACTGATGCACGTTTTAGAAAATCAACAATCCATTCATTGCCATTTCTGACTGACTGACAGTCAATCGTTTCAACAAACACACGATCATCTACTGTGCGAACAGCTACACTTAAAGCAACATTTGCACCATCTTGACCATACTTGATACCAACAAATAACTTACCTGTAAATTCAGGAATTGGTGATACTTCCAACTCATTCCACTCTGTTTCAGATATGGCTGATTTTTGGTTGTATTGTGGCCAAAATCCTAAACGCTGTACATTATGGTCTAGTTTATCATCACCCAACTCAGCTTCAATCTTACGCTCATTTAAGTGGTATCCCATAGATGGATTGGTCGCATACCATGCTTCCACATCATCTATTTCTCTTTCTTCAGGTACAGACCATTCAGCCCACCCTGAATACTTACTTTTTCCAAATAAACAAGCCTTACGGTAATCAGTGAAGACTGTACCGTTCGATACTGGAGTAGGGGGTGTACCACACATAACAGTCATCGGATTATCACTATCCGTAACTGTATATTTAAGAGCAGACTCTTGCTCTTTTGTGTACTCCTGCGCCTCGTCAATAATGAGTAAGTCGAATCCCTCACCAAGACCACCGTTTGATGTCCTGGTTCTAAATTGTATAACTCCACCTGTTTCGTACAGCTCAATTCTTTCTTGCCCTTTAGCACGAATAGAATTAAAATGCTCACCATCTTTATATCCCATTTTTTCAAGGTATCTTTTGACTTTTTCAAAAGATGAATGAGATGTTGAAATACGGTGAGCAGTATGAAGTATGTTTAAACCATGGTGTAATCCCCATAATTCCAACATGTATAGAATTTCTGATTTACCATTACGACGAGGGATTGAATAGCCAAATTTTTGATGTATCCATAGCCCGTCTTTATCGACAGCCATAATAGGCTCTAATAAGTTAATTTGCCATTTGTAACATCCAAGGCCAGTTTTTTCGTAGATGTCTATCGCTTCTTTTGCTCTGGATTTTTTCTTGACGTATTTTAAAATTACCGATTCCGTAGGATTTTGACTGCCTAACTTGGCCATACTTTAAATCCTTTCAATCGTATTTGCATGATAACCCTATCGCTGGGAGATACTGGATCACCTCCGTTCTAACAGTGATTGTTCTTTTTCATCTCTGTTATCACCTCCAAGTCTTTTTCCAAACATCTTGTTTTTTGCCACTTTTAGGGTCATATTCAGTTGTGCACCTGCATCTATTATGTCTAGCATAAACATTTTTAGGTACATTAGGATAAGAATATGTGCCCTCAATACTTTGACACCATTCACAACAATCACTTAAAGCATGACGGATGATTTCAGGCTTCAATCCAGCTTTATAATGAAACTCTGCATTTGACTGAATAAAATCATCTACAATACTTTGAGTAAAATTAACAATCGGTTCATCTACCAACCACGCTATCGTATCAAAACTCTCTTCACTAGATAAACGATTTATAAACCCATCTATCCTGTCCTGGTTGAGTGATGGTACTTGAACTGCAAGCCCTATTTTTCGCCTTGGTGTTTAATTCTTTCTGAACACTAGCAGTATAATTGCTTACAATGTCATAATTTCGCCCTAATACGTCCTCTAATAGTCTTTTAGCTATGTTGTAATACATTTTACCGTCTGGTAAAACATCGACTGTTAAAGACGTACTGAGAGCTTCTGAGAGTATTTCTCCGATTTCAATCGCAAATTCATTTGCAGTTTTTATAAGTTGCTTTTTTTAGATTGTAATTTCAAAAACGCTTTTTCTACAATCTCGCTTTCGCCATAAGATAATTCAAATTTATCCTTAACTTCTTTTTAAAAGTCTTGGTAGTACATCAATTTCATCATTCATCTACTTTCTCCAAAAACTTTCGTTCTATTCAGCATTTCTTCAGCTTCACTAGGACTAATACCTGTTGAAACTAGTAAAGAAATACCATTTTCTTTTGAAAGTACACCTTTTGATAGTTGCTCAAAAAGCGATGTAATCTCATAAGTTGAGATAATTCTATTTTTTTGCTTATCCTCCGCTTCGACTGATGGTTGTGGTGGTAGTTGTTGCTCTACAACTGGTTTAGCATTCATATCTCCAACAATACCAGTTAAATCTCTGATAGCTGATGCTGTAATATATCCTGGTAGTGCTTGATTGAGTTTTAACACACCATCTCCAATCAAAGTCATCATATTCGCATCTGCTTCAAACAATGGCTCCCACTTAACAGTTGTTTTTGACAAACTCATCACGTAAATACTTAAATTCATCACGTAAGCATGCTGCTACGTAAGCTACATTTTGTAAACCAGAACCAAGGGAGCGTTGAGCCTTACGACCTGCAAGACGTAAGTTTTCATGGCTCGCTTTAATGGCCTCAACCGATGATGGATTATCTGATGGAAAACCAAGGTCATCCAAAGTCAATCCCATTTCACCAGCGAAACAAGATGCCAGCATTTTGAACTGGTCAACTAAAGGACTCATACTTGCTGCATTAAACTGTCCGACATTAGGTTTGTCACCATCCTCATTTGCTGAAATTGTCAAGAAACTAGAAATAGTTGCTTTTAATTTTTCAATAGGTTCTGCATCAGGATCTAAACCAACAATATATTTTTGTGGCCATGAGTAGAACTCACTGGCAATCATCATTTTTTCAAGGGTATCTTGTGCCAGTTTTTGCAATCTCATTCCTGAATTAGTCACTCGACTGCGACCAAAAGGTCTAACTGCATCAGGCCTATGAATGACTGGAACGAGTAAAGGAATACCTGTTGGATTTTCGACAGAATAAGGTGCTTTTCCTTTTTCAATAAAATGAGTCGCATTTGGTTCAAAATACGCTTCTAGAATAGGTTGTTTATTATCATCCCTTGCTAGTACTGCATACCCTTCAGTCAACAATCCATTGATAGGATCAATGATACCTGTCGCATTACTTGATTCAATAACTTGTAATCTCACCTCATCATTTTGACCACTTGAGATGTAAACAAAACAACAAGAGCCAATTAAGGAGGATAGAACCACGCTATCAAAGAAAATATCTGGGTTATTTTGTCTAAAGATGTCCATGACTTGATATTGGTCATTATCAAACTCCCTAAAAACCAATCTATCTGCTAAACTGTCCACTCCCTTAGTTGTCCATCCTAAAGAGATTTTGAATTGCTCTCTAATTTGTGGTGGAATGGTAATTCCAATCTGATTATTGAAACTATTCATAGAATAGTGGTTATATCGCTCATTCACACTTGATTGGTGTGATACCATCTTCCTGCGAAGATAGTCAATTCCTTTTAAACTCAATTGTTTCTCCTTTTGTTAATTTTCGCACGAGAAAAAATGTACAGTGACGGTGTGAAGCTCTCAGGCCTGCCCAGGTGGGGTTGTACCCCCCCTATTGTCACGTTTGCTCTTTTTCTCAACTTTGATATTTTATCCAATCTACCGAATGTGGCAGATTCCTATTTCCAATTGTTGCAGAGTGGTTTTTCATTCACAAACAACTTGTCAGACTTTTGTCTATTACACTGCCAATGAGCCAATTGTAAGTTGTTGATATCTGAAGGATGTCCATTCTTATTAACTGGAACGATGTGATCTATGACTGGACTCAGTGGATGTGGATATTTCAAACTTTTATCCACTGGATTGCCACAGATACCACAAGTATTCTTTGTCTTTAAGATAATCTTTTTATTCTTTTCAAAAGCTACACGATGTGCACCAGTTCTATCTGCTCTCATCCCCTTCTCCTTCCAAAACAAAAAGCCACACACTGTGTGACTTAATGAAGACCTCTCATGAGAATAGTGGGAATTGCACCCACTGGCATCCATGCCGATGTCGACTTATCGGCTTATGCAAATGTCACCCTCTACGGTAACCTGTATTCCCAATTAAAACGGTGTTAGGGGGTACTATAAAATTAAAAACGCAAAAGGAAAATCAACAATGAATTATGTAATCCTAACACCGAATTAAAAAAATATAAATAGGAGTCATCAGCCTTTTGCTGATACTAACATAATATCACTTAATTAGTGCCATTTTGGTTCATTAGTGCCATTTTTAATAGCGCTTCTTCTTATTCTCTTGATAGTGCTTCGACTACATCTGAGTTCTATCTGCACCTCTTTCCACGATAAGCCATCAATATACAGTAGTCGCATGACCATATTCTCAATAGGGTCTTCTAAACTCTCAATCCAATCTATTATTCTTTTTCGTTCTTTATAAATTTTTATTGATTTCCTCATAGAGTTCTCTTGTTCTATCAATTATTAGAATATTTATATCTTCTGTTCGATTATCAATCGATGGTGATTTAGGCATACCATTAAAAAGACTGACCTTTAACTATTCCTGAGTTAAAGCTTTGACGATTTCATTATGCAATGATCTAATTTTAATATCATCAAAAGGTAGTTGTTTTAATCGTTTCTCAATATTGGTCAATATATCCTCCCCTATCAACACATTCAAAGGCAAATTGAAGTACGTTGCTACATCTTCCACTTGATACAAGTTAGGTTTTTTTGGTTTTATTTTTCCCATTTCATTATTTCTCTGGAAGAGTAACCTAACTTTTTGGCTAGTTCACTTCTTGAAAGTTTATTATCTATTCTTTTCTGCTTCAACATAAAAGCGAATCGTTCGCATTGTTGGTCACTAATTTTTCAAAATCCACTTTTATTAGTTGCTTACCATTTGGATTTTTCTTTTTATAAGATGGTGAAGCATAAGAGTTTAGTGTAACAATAGCAATCCCAGTCTCTGTGCTGATTTCTTTTAACGTGCCACAAGTAATAAAAGTATCACCTTTATAAAGTGCGTACTCTAATTCAAGTCTATCCATTCTCCAAATCCTCAATCAACCAATCAAGGTTCTTTCTGGCTTTCTTCAAATCCTCAAGACCGTTCTTTTCTTTGTATCGAAGTAAATACTCGACTGTTGTGCACCAGCGATGCGCTTCCATCTCTGCCTTGCCTTTTGATGAAATTTCTTGTGACATCATTTACTTCTAGTCCATAAGTTCCGATGTAGTGATTCGGTTTTATTTACGTTGTCATTCATCTGGTAAATCCTCCTCTTTCACAAATGAACCATCAATCCATAGACCTTTGCGGTCTTTGATTTCTTGATAACAAAGTTCAAAACATTCATCAAAAATCATATCCGAGGTTCTTCAGATAACCAATACATCGTACTAGATTGTGTCTGCACATTTCCTTACTAGCGAACCCTTGCGATAATTGGAACTCACTAATATTCGCATTGAGTGAGATGAAGCTTTCCATCACATCTTTTTTACGGATGTTATCGGATTCTTCAAAAATCTGATTTACATCTTCCTTAATTAGCAAGGCTAGACCGACAATCACGACTGCACAATCACCGATGCTGTCCTTGGTCAGTTGCTCATTCTTCTTGAGATACCTCGCATAACTCTCCGAATTCCTCACTCAACTTGAGTGACTGCTTATCTAATCGTCCACCGTTTTTCAAGGTCACGATCAATAAACCATTTCTTAACATTTTTTCTAAAAGTGTTCATGTTAACTCCTCATCTATTTCAATTAGCATCCTTCCAGACGGATAGCGTTTGATACGTGATTTTTGAATATTCCTTTAATCTTTCTAAAAGGAATACCTGTATACTCATGTATTTCTTGTAAAGAACCTAAAGTTATGAATGTTTCGCCTTGGTAGTAAGCGAAATCATTCTCCCAGTTTCTCATTTAACTCACCTCTCTCTAAAGCTATTCCAATTTTCTCGTTATAGTAACTCAAAAACCTTGCTCTCTAACTTTTTAATTTTGTGTGATATTGTCTATAAAAAAATTCTAAGCCTGTACTCATTTCATCCAATAACTTGACCGCTTTTTAGTTGGTATTCCATGTCAGGTACATCAATCGTTAATTTTGATAATCTAGCAACCAACAAGCCTGGTTGATTATTACCATCAGCACAACGCTCTATTTCTTCACGTTTCATCAATAACCAATGAAATAGATAACGTTTATCTATCATTTCTTTTGGTTCGACTCTAAAGCTATCTCCATCTATCAACATGGATTTCGATGGAAATAAACAGCTCAACCGTTCCTTTACGAGTCAATCGAATGGTATCACTTTCACAATTGAACTTGTCAGTTGTACCTTTTGCATTCATGCCAGCGCCATAGATAAAATAAGGCCCATCTGTTGCTTGTGTTCTAGTACCTGAAATAAGCTCGCAAACTTCTAATAACCCATATTTTGTTATATTGTCTGGTTTCATTCGATTCCAACCATGAAATTATAAGCTAATAGATAATCATCTAAAACTTTGTGACATTTTGTGATAAAAGATTTTTAAATCAATATCTGCATTAAAGAATTGAATCAAGACTAATTGACTTGCTAAATGTTTTTCAAAGGTGGTCAATCGCCATTTGATCTAATTCAGCATTTACTTTGTCAATATCTATTTCTTCTTTCTCTACTGGTTTGCTGGTGCTACCCATCTAAAATCTGAATCTAGCGTATCAGATTCTTCATATTCGACCTTTTTAGTCTTACAGTCATAAATCTCTTTTTGAAATTTCAGGAGTATTCTTCTCTTTGTCAATTACTAAAAATATGACATTGATAGGGAGTATCTTCAAATCCATTTTGAATCTCATTTTAATTCAACTAAATTGTTTCCAACCAGCTCTCTCATTTTCTTTTTCAGATTGACGGTAAGCAATCCCAGGAAACATGATATAAAATCCGTATCGTTTCGTGTAAGTCATCGATTTTTAACAGAAAGATATCATCAACAACACCTGACTTTTTCCACGGAAACAATTCTTTGATAGCTTGTTGGTCTTCTTCTGGTAACTCTTTAAGCTTTAAAGAATAAGGTGGATTCATTGCAATTGCATCTACTTGGATGTCTGATTGATAAGTGAAAAACTCTGATTATTCACAACTGCGTGAGGAAGTTAGTCTTCAATGCTTCACAACTTTCCTGTTGAATTTCTACCGCATGAAATTCGCTCATACTAATAAACTGTTCCAATTGTCCTGAACCTGCAGCGCCATCAAAGACTGAAATATTTTTCACCGCAATATTGTTTTACTTTATTTGCTAAGTATTCTCGTAATGGTTTACCCGTTACATACTCTGCAAATTTATTGGCTTTCTCACGGTTATTGTGTTCTACGAACGTCATAACATCACCTCTTCCCCTACTTCAATATTTTTATATCGTTCTTCACTCACCACAAACACGTTACCGCTAACTGTGATAGTGAATAACTTTCCGATTTTTCGTTTTTCTTCCACCTTGCCAGTGATAGCGTATTTACTATCAGCGTGATAGACTAACAAGGGTTTTTGTTGCTCGTCTATAATCGATCGTTGCATGAATAGCAAGCAGGTTGTTAGTAAGGCATAGCCAATTAAAAAGCGTTTCATCATCACAAAACACCACCGTTCAATTCATTCCATTCTTCTTTAGTGAATCCTTGGCTAATGGTTATTTCAAAGTTTCTAAAAATAACTTCATCAGATTGTATTCCACTTGCTTTTGATGTTTCCAGATTTTTACAACACTAGCATCTGGGATAAAAGTTTCAACAATTCTCCCCAAAGCTGAAAAAGTATTTCCTCCATCTGTGCTTAATTTAACACCTATCGGATAACTGTTATAAATTCTACGAAAACTTCATAATCAATCGTTTTTCGTGTTTTATTTAGAGACATCACTCCACCTCCTCAATCTTTATTATTTTTTATTATTTTTAAAGAACTTATAAAAATTACTGACCAATATGAAGCCCACATAAGATATGATAACGATTGAAGAAATTGTTCAACTGTCATTCTATTACCTCCTCAACTTCAATCCCTTCACAATCGAGACACCCAACCGAACCCAGCTTCTTCAAGTTCTTTGCGGGTGAATTTTGTATCATAAAGTGAGTTTTCTTCACGGTTTGAGAATAGCCATTTGTTTGAATGTTTCTCACGGTTCAAAGTTTCGTGATTTCCACAAAGCCCTTTCACTTTTTACCAAATAACGCTTCTCTTTCTCGACCTCGTAACCGAAAAGTATAGCTCTTATCAATCTTTTTCTGTTTTCTAAATCCCGAAATCCCTCACTCAAGCCTTTAAGTTCTGTGTCAAAACCATCCGTTAAATAATAACAAAAACCTGTTCTTGAAACATAATATAAAGCCTTTGTAATATCACTCTCACGTCTAAAATTAAACGTTTTAAGGAATTTCGCTTCTTCTTCAGATACTACGACTTTTTCTAGTTCGTCTAGTTGTTCAATTCTTTTGATAATTCTGTTTACATCAATACAATTTATAAATTGATTTTTATTTTCTTTTTATGGCATTACAATAATCAATCAATTCCTTTTTATTCATCTTCCAACTCCTTCAACTGTTCCTTGTATTTTTTATCTTCTTTCCTAAAAATCACGCTCCGCTGACCTCATTTGCACCGATGATTTCTGACTAGGCTTATTTAATTCTTCGATTTTGGCTTCCGCTTTCTCGACTGAACGTTCTAGTAATTCAATCATTTGTTGTTTGATGCTCATTCAAACACTCTCTCAATTCACAACTTCTTCATTGTGGTTGAACGGTTCATGTGCTATTCTATCGAATCCGCTTTTTTTCTGATTTTCGTAAGAATATAGACATTCCACAAAAATCTACATTTAATAGATTTAGATTCATCTTTAGCATGTCTTTTATAGCATTCTCCACAGAACGGACATTGTACGTCAACTTTCATTTACTATCTCCAGCGCTTCTTCCAAACTACGAGCCACTCCTGCTTTAGCACCTCGCTCTTTAACTACTTCAATAAATTTTTTCTGTTCTGGTCGAACACGACCTTTTTCGTTTTTAACTTCGATATAAAAGATTTGTCCATCTGATCTAAAACCATATAGGTCTGGATGTCCTTTGGGTAATCCAGTATCAAACCATCTGCCATCCATCATTTTGACTTTTCCTACATTTGTACGAAAAACCATGTGACCAGCTTTAGACAATCCAACTCTGATTTCATTTTGTATTTCTTGTTCTGATTTCAAATTACCTCCCTAGGTTACCGTATTGCATTTTAGAACGGTAACAAACAAAAATCCAGTCATATCAATGGTTTGCGACATTTTTAACCTATTTGTTACCGTTACCGTTATCTTTTCTCTTTATATATATTTTTATTTATTTATTTTTTTATTATTTCAATAGAAAAGAAAGGTAACACGGTAACAAACATAAGCAAAACCTTTGATACATAAAGGCTTTAAACATTGTTACCGTAGTATAAAAACATACGGTAACCTAACGGTTAACGGTAACTAATTCAAACCCTGATGTAATCATTTGACTTTCATCATCCATCCAAGAAAATCCAGTATAATGTTTCGGTACATCTACTGAGGGAATGAATTGACTCGAAGGCCTCATTTTCTTCTTCACCCATCCATCGGGAACGTTTTTTGCTAGTTGAGTTTCAAATTTACGTTTTGTTAATTTTTGTAACTCCTTCATCTTTGCACCATTCTTGATACAACCACCACAAAAACCTTGAAGGGAGGCGCGTGGATTGGAATTTATCAAACCATTCATTGACGAATGCCTTGACCGTATCGTTTGACTCTTTGAAATCTTCGAGGGCTTCAAGTGATGCTTTAGGTTCAATAAATCTATCAAACGAAATTTCAAGAGCTTTCTTTAAAACATATTCCAGAACTTCATCACGATAGATGTAATCATCTTTGATCGCCCAGTTGTCTTCTTTACTTGAAAACGACTTTCTAAAAGGTATAATTCCAAACCGTCTATAAGTCCCATTGGTCTTGTTTTTAAATCGGGGTAGTTCATTTTGTAGACTGGATAACCGTTTTTCTAAAAAAACAGTTGTATAAGGTTGTTTGTTTTTTCTTCAACTAAGACTGGCTCACCAGTCACCACTGAGTTAAAGTTTGAAGACTCGTCTACATAGATACCAGCTTGGACATCATCTCCGATGATCACTGTCTTACCTTCAATCATAGATAGAGCAAAACGCTCTGAAAATTGATTAAGTTTCAGACTGGCCACATTCCTCATCCCAACTAGATTAGTGATGAGTTGCTGGACTGTACCCTTACCGTCATTACCTTCACCGACAAACCAGATTGATTTACGATATGAGTAATTACCATTTAAACTTGCTGAGATGACTTGCCAGATGAGTTCTACAAGCTCTTCATCTCCACTCATAAGGTCTAGTAACCAACTATCAATATCCCACCCGTCTATGACAGGAGATTTTTGCAAAAGTGGTCGTATTCAGTACCAATAGTTGAGAATGCCACAAACTCATGCGTAAACCCTTGTAACTTTTTCTCTTTTTTTGTCATAGATTCCATTCTTGACTAAGATAAAACGTTTAGGGTCTTTATATTCTCCAATTGAGAAATCACATGAGAAACCTTCGTGTTGATTTAATCTTGGAGTAGATGCCAGCATGAATAAAACATTTTTTGACTTAGCTTCACTAAAATTTGGTTCTAGTAATCGGATAATTTTATAAGCAAAGCTAGGGTCTTTATGATAATACCCATGGTCTGGATCATAGATTGCCACACGTTCATTTGGTAGGTTCACGATGTGTAAAATCTGTTCCATGCCTTGCGCCACTGCTAACTCAGTTAAACGAGTAGGTGGATTGCTTTTTTTCTTGTCGTGTGCTGTATTGTGTTTCTTCCCACTTTTGCATTTTCAAGTCAATTCTCTCTATAATTTCGACAAGCTAACTGAATTTCTCTCAGTCGTTTGCTTTTTCAATAAACGCTGGATGTTGTATAACTTTACTTTTTGTATTCTTGTTTCACTGCTTCAATGTTCACTGCCACCGCGTCTATCCATCTCCCTTTCTAACCATACTTTCAAATGTTCGATCTACTTCATCCATTGGTAAACTGTCTGAAGTATAGTGATTTGCTATTTTAGCAAGTAAATAGACTGCATCTACATCCACTCCTCTCATTAAGAGGCCACCAATGAAACTGGCAAGAGCGTTATTTCTACCACCTTTTATCACCCAAACCGAAAACAACTTGCTCGAATAGTTTTGCAGTTTTACTTGAAAATTCTCCTCGACTGTAATCGGTTTGTGAGTTAAGTGGTTCTTTTGCTTTTTTGGATGTTTGTAGGATTGCAACTATTTCTTCTGGTGCTTCAGCAATCACATCTGTTGTTTTATCCCAAACATATTTTTCCTTTTTGGATTATTGCTTGGTGCGACTAATACATAATTGTTTTTATTTGCCTTAATATCAATACCAGGTTTCACACGAATATCTTGACTTAACTCAACCCCTTTTGGTTTCTTCAGAAAGATATGCTTTCCACCACTAGGGGTTGTGGCAGTCAAGGTAGTAGGTATATACTGTGATAATTCCCACTCTTTTAACGATTCATAACCATTCTCTGTGACTGATACATCAATATCAATCACAAAGAAATCGGTTGTTCTTACTGCAATATTTGCATCTGGTTGCTCATGCCAAAATCTTCTAATTTCATCCTCAGTAAATGTTTTTATCTTTGAATTTAGTGATTGCACGTTTACTTTTTATCGATTGGGATGACTGAGAAACCTAGTTTTTGATAATGAAGGGCATAATCTACCATCCCAACCATAGGCTTAGAATGGCAAATCTAAATCATCATCTTGTTTTTGAACAGGCTCTGTAATCGCTCCAGAGTAAGGTGGTAATTCAGACTGTTCCATTTTCTTGATATTCAAGTTGTCGTAGGTCTTACCGTTATATTCTGACTGTTCGTTTTTAACAGTAACTTTCAGTATTTTTACCAGTGATGAGTCCTAAGAATTGCTCGATTGTATTAATTTCAACTCCTTCTGGGATTTTAATTGCTTTAGCGTATCGTTGTAAAGCCCACTCTGGATATTGAAGAGTTTGTTTATTAATCCATACCCTATCAAAGATTAGGTTGTTACGGAATTTTTGTTGGAAGTCATCACGGATTTTCAAGCGAATGTCTAAGTAATCTGTTCCACCTTGACTTGCTGATTGCTCTGCTTGAGCTACTACTACTTCATATGTTCCATCTTCGATAGATGAAAATTGTTCTGCTGCTTCATAATTTACTGAAAAAAGTGCCATGTTTATTATCTCCATAAATTTAATTCTTTTTGCTTGTGCCACATCCAACCTGGTTTGTAGCCATTGAGTATACGGAACGCTTTAAGCTCCGATAAGTTCTTACATCTTGTGTATCTTTTTCCATAGGTCATTACACGACGATACACAATCGCTTCTTCTTTTTTGACCTCTATTCTTTCACCTTGAATGGTAATAAATTCCATTCCTTGATTGATCTTTTCTAATTGAACATCTGATTTCTCGCGTTCAATATCCTCAATCGTTTTCTTTTTAATTACTTCTGCATTGCAGTAAGGACAATGACCGTCTTCTAATTGGTCTCTCCAAAATGTCGCAAAACACTCTTCACAAGTTACTGTTGATCTCTCAGATGTCTTCTTTGTTTTCTTTGTGCCATCCAGAGTCCAATCTCTATCGTCGTTTGGTAATCCGTGTCTAATGTGGTTACCTACGTGATCAATTAAAATCGCACGTTTACCTTCTCTCGGATTTAATGCCCTCATAGCAAATTGAAGATACAAGGAAAGTGATGCAGTTGGTCGTAACATGATACAAACATCTACATTCGGTAGGTCAATACCTTCTGTAAAGAGATTGACATTAACCATAATAGTTAACTCACCCTCTCTGAATGCTTGCATAAGGCTCTCACGTTCGCTCTGTGGAGTTTTTCCACTGACTACTCCTGATTGGTAGCCTTGCTCAGAAAATCGCTTAGCGACCCTCTCAGCGTATTCTACGCTATGGGTGTATACGATAGCTTGTTTTCCTTTTGCTAATCGTTCGTAGTGGTCGATGTAATCACCGTATTCTGTTTTGAAGTCAAGTGCTTCATCGACTGAGTGGTTCGTAAATTCTCCAGAGCGTTTTTTAAGTTTAGCCATATCCAGTAAATTTACTGAATAGTAATCAAACTCAGATATGTTTCCGTGTTCTTGTAACCAACGGATTGACTTTCCTACAACTAAATCATCTGCTAGATCATGAAACCCAGAGCCATCCAATCGGATTGGAGTTCCTGTAAAAAATAATTGAGTTGCGTTTGTGAAGTGATTTAAAATTGTCTGATATTGTTTTGCTTTAATATGATGCGCTTCATCTACAAGGATTACATCTACCTCAGGAAGTTTGTTCAATCTACGTACAACACTTCCAACCGTTCCGATAATCACGTTGTCAAGGTTCACTTCTCCACGTTTAAATGTTTCGTGGACTTGCTCATTGATTTCTTTTTCTATGACTAAAAAAATAGAACTTTTTTTATTTTTTTATCAGTTGCATTTTTAGCTATGAAAGACATCACGACTGTTTTTCCTGAACGTGGTGGTGACTGTACCATGATTTTACGATTGCCTGCTTTCATGGATTTGATAATATCAATTATCAGTTCCTTCTGGTAATCCCTGAGCGAAAAGCTCATCTACTTTACACCCCTTCCTATCATCAAGACGGTTCTTAGCATATACGCTTGCAGAAGGTTGTAGGATAAACCCACGGACTTCCTCCCCGTCATCTGTTGTCTTCTTAACCAGACGAGCAACCACATCAGTCAAACCAAGGAAGTTATTCAGAATTTTACTCCGAATGTCTGGCATAGCCCTGTTGTAAATCATGCCATTCTCATCTGACCATTGATCTGATGTTTCCCATGCAGTGAATACAATTCGTTTGTTTAACTGCAATAGCGCCCGTAAACTATCTAAGATAGTGAAGTCAACCCTTTGGTAATCTGCTTGTGTTGGTACTCGATGGTTTTTCCCATCTCGTCCTAGATTGGCAAGGCAAGCTCTGAATAATTCAGAAACATTATCGACCACGATTGTGTCGTATGGCTTCCCTGCACCATTCAGTAGTTCTTTAACCACTGATAACCATTCATCCCAAATCTTATGCGTATCAACATCTGCGATATCAATATTTTTATTTCCTGCTAAGACTTTTGCTGACTTATCAATATTGATAACCAATGTCTTCCCTGGAATGAATGAAATCGCTGTTGTTTTCCCAAAGCCTGGATTCCCATAAATTAGGTAACAGGCATCATTATTTGTAATTTCTGTCGCTTTTAGTTATTTTCATCCTCAAATGCCTCCGTAAGCGTTGCGCTAGTGTCGTAACTTGCTCGAACTTGTCTTTTTTGTTCTTCTAGCAGTTCTTTCACAAGTTCTTTTGGTACTTTATCTTCATACCGTTTTAATACTTCTTCGACTGCTTGATTGATTTCTTCTTCAATCTGTCTAGTAAATGAACAAGTATTGATCATCAATGAACTGACTGTTTTATCTCCAAATTTATCTGAATAATCTGGAGCGCATACCAGTTTATATTTTGAGTTAACGTAAAATCTCATTTTTAAGCACCTTTCAAAATTTCAGCAAGTTTTTAAAAATTTGATTAGCTGTATCTACGACTTCTTCAATAGTTCTAGCATTGCTAACTGAAAGTGCTTTTTTTGCTTTAGAAATTCCAGATCATTATCGTTGCTAATAGCTTCAATTTCCTCTTTCACAACTTTAATTTCTTCAATGTTTTTCGTCTTCATTAATTGCTTCCGATTCCGTCATTATTGGCAGAGATAATCCAGCTAACTCAAAACTTTCGTTAATCATTTCTTCTAAGTCAAATTGTTCACTATTAGTTTTGATCACGTCCAGCTTTTTCCTCTTGAAAACATACTAATAGTATGACAAACTTTCATCGCAATTTTAGTGTTTCTTGGAGTGGGATTGTTATAAGTGTTTACTAGCGCTTGCCTTGGATAATTTTTTGTGTAGCCTAGTCGGTCATCGAGTTCCTCAGCGGAAATATTGTGGTAGCGCCTCAATTGCTTTAAACTTTCTATATTGATAGCTAATAGCAACTTCAAGTAAAAAGTAGTAAACAGGATTATCATCAAACACCTTATCGAACCTGTGTGGATCATTTGCAATCATTTTTTTGTATTTTTCAGATAATCTTTTTGTACTCTTCTTCTTTTTCTGGGTGTTGTTGTCTTACGGCTTCTGTAAACACCATTGCAATTTCATCTTTATGTTCTTTTCGTTTTTTGTTTTTGTATTTTCCTTTAGCCATGTTTGTTTCTCCTATTAATCGTATTCCCTTCCCTTAAATTCATTCACTAAATCCACACTTCCACATTTAGGGCATTCAATAATTGGGTAACTATCGACATATTCAAATGTGTTTCCACAATCTCTACATCCACATTTCCAGATATATAGGTTCATGCAATCACCCCTTTGGATATGGTAGGGCGAGCAATTCTTCACGTAGCCCCTCTGGTTTTTTGTGTATCGTAAGTGAACTTACGGTCACAATTTCTGATATTTTGACGAGCGATATTATTGAATTGGTTTCTACCTTGCTGGTAGACTTCAATAACCATCTTGTCATGTTCTTCTTGCGCTTTCTTTTTCGCTTTCGCTTTCTGTTCACTATTCGCAATCAAAAGCAATGCGATGAATAAGCAAGTAATAATAGTTACAAGTCCTAAAAATTGACTTGCTAAAGTTGGTTCTGTCATGTTAAACTCCTAATAATTTTTTTCTAAGTCAGCGATACGCTGATATAAGATTTGGTTTTCTTCCCTTGCTTCAATCAATTCACGGTTCAAGTCTAATGCGACCAATCGCCAATCTTGATTGACTTCGATTTTTGTTGTTGAAAAAAACCATTTTGTAAGTTTGTCTAATAACTTCATATTTAAACTCCCAATTGTTTTTCCTTTTTTAGATTTTCCAGCATCTCTGCTAGTGTTTCTTTTTTAGTTCGATAACGATTTCTGCTCTTCCATTTAACAAACAATCGGAAACCTTCATAATTGATAAATACTAACTTGTGTGTTGGATTGTCAATAAATTGTTTAAAGTCTGGATGATCTCGCATTTCTTTTCGCCCATGTTTTGAGAGTCGCGACTGTCAACCCTTCCCACATTTGGCAAAGATGTTCATAATCGCCATGAGTTGCTTTTTCATTTATTCCTACTGGCTTGTAAGTAATTTCTGCCTTAGGCATAGATTTTTCCTTTTCTTTTTGTGATATAATTCAGTTAGTTATTTTTAGTAAGCGCCTGACTTTGTTAGGTGCTTTTTTTGTTCAGTTATATACTGTTACTGTATAGACTATCTTGCTTGTTCTATCACTAGAATGTACTGTTGACTTCTCGATTGTTATATCTGACGTATTATTGGCAATTTTTAAGAATAAATACAACAAACATTCTCGTAAAATTTTTAATTTTAAAAGGAACGGATAGAAATTGTTTGATTTCAAGTTCAATCTGAGCAGAATTGTTTGATGGTGTTATATCATTCATAACTTTCCTTTCTAAATTTGGTATAATAAAATAAAAACGATTGGAGAGACATTATGGAATTATCTACTGTTGAGTTTTATTTTAGTGCGATTGGAAAAAGTCTAACCATTCAAATTCCAAAAACTTGCCCTTTGTGTGGTATTGGGAATAACCCTACTAACAGCGATGCAGGTAAATTGCAGATCCCAGAAGGTTACATTTTTACTGTGCACCATCGTTGCCCGTCTTGTAAGAAGTACCACATGACAAATCAAGAGTATTTACATCAAAATGATGAAACTACTATGGTTCTTGTTTATCCCAATAAAGTTGTTATCGATATAGACCGTCTTTTCATAGAACATGCTCCTAGATTTGTAGAGTTCTACAGTGAAGCAGTCGAGGCTGAAAAGATGGGGTTGGAAAATATCGCAGGCACAGGATACCGTTCTGCTATCGAATGTTTGATAAAAGATTATGCCTTGGCATTTGAATTAGATACAAAAGAATATCTATCTGACCCAAGTTTAACTTTTAACAATGCTATTGACAGATATGTAAAAGATGACGAACTCTTAAAAGGCGCTCTTCATTTCATCCGAATAGTCGGAAATGGCTATACTCATTGGAATAAAAACACAAGCATTTCATTACCTAATTTAAAAAAACTATGTAGATATTATCATCCAGATTTTTCAAATCTAAATTTATGATGAAGTTTCTTCCAAAGGTTTAATTCCTAAACGCATTTCGATTTCTGAGATGCGTTTTTCTTGTTCTGCGACCTTCTCGTATAATTCTTCAACAGAATAAGCAATAATTTTTTTCCATCAATCAATTTTTCCTCCTACTATATAATACCGTTTTGGTTTCATGTTTACTCCTTTCTACTCTCCTAAATCTACCCAGCTTTCATCGATGCCTAGGACATCGCACACTCGGTTTTTTCAATTTGTCACTTCCTTTACCATACTTCAGTAATTCTGAAATGGTAGGCTTCTTGACTCCACAAGCACGAGCAAGGTGTGTTTGTGTCATTCCTTCTGAATTCAATTTGTCTTTGACAATCTGAATCCATTTTTGATGTTGTCGGCTCATTTCCAACCTCCTTTTTAAAAATATTATCTAAAAAAAGTTAGCGAATTTCTTGACAATTTTAAATGAATGATTTAAAAATCAAGACATAGAGAAAAGACCTACTAAAAAAAGTAAGGTTTACCTATTCAAAACGGACGGCAATCAGTTTTTAGGGTTTTTATTTTTTTAGTTGTCTGTTTCGCTAACTCTTTAGCTTACGAATATTATTTTTAAATTATTTATTTAACTTTGTCAACAGTTTTAATCATATAATTTAAAATATTTTTCGTAATGCTTAGAAAGGTTGATAAATCAATGTTTCTGACATTTGAAAAGAATTAAAGAACTAGCAAAAAAACAAGGTCTTTCTTTAAAATGCCTTGGAAGAAAAAGCTAGGATATAGTAGAAATACACTTTATTCATTAAAAACAAAAAGCTAGTACTGAAAGAATGCAAGAAATTGCTGACTTTTTCAATGTTTCTTTAGATTATCTTCTAGGACGTACTGACAATCCTGCTATTTCAAGCGACCTTGTCACTACTGCTGATGGCCGTACTGTTGACTTGTCTAATCTTCGTGAACGTGTGGTTCTCTTTGATGGAAAACCACTATCAGATGAAGATGTAGACAAGATTGCGCAGATCATTAAACTCTCTTTGGGGGTGTCCGACATTGAAAGTGAATGAGTTACTGGATGAATACCAGGTTACACTCTATCTCTTCCCTGAGACTATGTGGGACCGTAGGGGCTTCTATTTTCCAGATGAGCGCATCATTTACGTTAATAAGGATTTATCCATAGAGGAGAGAAGAGGTCATCTTGCACGAATTAGGGCACATAAACCACGACCCAGCCAATTACAAACGGCTGCTTTACAAATATGAGAACGAAGCAGACCGCTTCATGATTCGACATCTCATCTCTGAAGAACTCGCACAGTACGAAGTATCAGACTTCAACTGGCTCCAGTTTGCAGAAAGACACAAAATCTCAACAACCTGGGGCGAAGATATGATTCAGGAAGAGTTTTATAGATTAATAGAAAAATTAGGAGCGTAACCTAATGGGCATTCTTTCAATATTATTCCCTAATATTTTTCTCATCCACAAAGGATAATTTAGATACAAAAACTGAATTTAAAGAAACTATCATTTTTCATGACAGCTTTCTGTTAATGGGAACCAATTATCACAAAAAGAAGCTTACCAAGTTGCTGATTTTTAAGTGGTGGAGAACACTATTTTGGAAAAGATAATAAATACTTAAAATCATACATATTAAGAACTTATAAAACTGTTTACAAATACAATAAACTTAAAACGGTTGATGTCATTCTTCAAAGAGAACCTTTAAATAAGCATGATAAGAATGCAATAAAAGTTTTTAGTCAATAACACATTTGCTGGTTATATACCGGCTGAAATAGCAAGAAAAATCGCTTTTTATGGTCCAGAGTAAAAAGCACAGATATGATGCTATCTTAACTGGTCGAGGCGGACCTTACAAAACAGTAGATTTAGATACTGAAAAAAATTCTAGAACACAATAAAGAATTGTCTTATTATCTTGATTTGACAATATGGAAAGTCGCTAAATACCCCCACACTCTCCGACGGCAATCTTGAGTGTGAGGAAATCATGTATAGGAAATAACCATTCAAAAGGTCATTTTCTTATACCCATTTTACCAAGAAATGAGGGAAAAAGCAATGTGGATGGAAGAATTACCGAACGGAAAATATAAATTTTTTTGAACGGTACAAAG
>BNJU01003887.1_pt1 | contig 59924 bp, 78 predicted proteins | sample 8539281 | NCBI WGS metagenome assembly BNJU01 (sample SAMD00202456, study PRJDB9452) | human saliva metagenome | isolation source: human saliva | place: Japan
AAGAATGACGTGGGCTCTGCACTTGCTCTTATGGAATGCCACCCACGTCACAACACCATTGATGCGGCAACGCTCTACTGGGCAGGTATTCCTGCAATGCGGCAGACTTTCCCTGCAGAAGAGTCGTTCTATACTTTCATCGAGCCAGCCCTCTGCTTCTTTACGGCAGAGACGAACTATATGACTCGCCTCTCCATTCGGCATCAAGATGGCAGACCGCCTGTCTGGAAAAGCCCTGTCCACTTGGATATATCGGATTTACCGATGAAAAGGGAGTCATCACCAACCGTAACAAGTTTATCTTGGGTCCTTCGGGCAGTGGCAAGTCTTTTTTTCACCAACCACATGGTACGCCAGTATTACGAGCAAGGGGCGCACGTTCTCTTGGTCGATACGGGTAACTCCTATCAAGGGCTTGTGTGAACTTATCCACCGCAAGACCAAGGGTGAGGATGGCGTGTATTTCACCCTATACCAATGAAAGTCCGATATCCTTCAACCCTTTCTATACAGATGATTACTCTTCGACGTGGAGAAAAGGGAGAGTATCTGCACGCTGCTGCTCACGCTTTGGAAGAGTGCAGATGAGCATATCACTAAGACCGAGGCAGGTGAACTTGGTTCAGCCGTAAACTCCCTATATCGAGCTGATATGTGCTGACCACAGCGTTACGCCCTGTTTTAACACCTTCTATGAGTACCTGCGGGACGTGTACCGCAAGGATATGGAAAAGCGAGACATCAAGGTAACGCTCTCGGACTTCAATATCAACAACCTCTTAACGACATTGAAGCAATACTATCGTGGTGGTCGATATGATTTCTTTTGAACTCGGACAAGAACATCGATCTACTCTCTAAACGCTTCATTGTCTTTTGAAATCGACCAAGTGAAGGACAACAAGGACCTCTTTCCTGTGGTAACGATTATCATCATGGAGGCTTTTATCAACAAAATGCGCCGATTAAAAGGTATCCGCAAGATGATACTCATTGAGGAAGCATGGAAAGCCATTGCTTCGGCAAACATGGCGGACTACATCAAGTATCTCTATAAGACGGTGAGAAAGTATTTTGGGGAAGCCATTGTCGTAACGCAGGAGGTGGACGATATCATCCAGTCGCCCATTGTCAAGGAAAGCATCATCAACAACTCCGACTGCAAGATACTGCTCGACCAGCGCAAGTATATGACCAAGTTCGACGGCATACAGGCAATGCTCGGTCTTTCGGAAAAGGAAAAGAGCCAGATACTCTCCATCAATCAAAAACAATGACCCGAATCGACTCTACAAGGAGGTGTGGATAGGTCTGGGTGGTATGCAGAGTGCTGTCTATGCTACGGAAGTGAGCATGGAGGAATACCTGACCTACACCACGGAGGAAACCGAGAAGGTAGAGGTGATGAACAGGGCAGCACAGCTCGGTGGTGATATCGAAACGGCTATCCGTCAGCTTGCCATAGAGAAAAGAAACAATAAAAAGAAATAAGTACAAACCATCAAAACTATAGTAACAATGAAAAAGTACATTTTCATGGCTCTCTTAGGATTGAGCCTTTCTGTTCCCAAAGCCCACGCACAGTGGGTAGTAACCGACCCTGGCAATTTTTGCCGGCAACATCGTCAATTCGGTCAAGGAGATTGCGACTGCCTCGAAGACGGTGAAGAACACCCTTGATGGATTCTAAGGAGGTGGAGAAACTTTACAACGACACCAAGAAGTATTATGATGCCCTAAAGAAGGTGAATAACCTCATTGGGGATGCCTATAAGGTCAAGGAGTGTATCCTAATGGTGGGTGATATTTCGGAGATTTACGTTACCTCGTATAAGAAGATGCTCTCGGACAAGAACTTCCGCCCTTCGGAACTCGCTGCGATGGCTTCGGGCCATGCCAAGCTTCTAGAACAGAGCGGTGAGAGTCTCAAGGAACCAAAGTCCATTGTCAAGAGTAATGTCTTCTCGATGAACGACCATGAGCGCATGCAGGCATCGACCGTATCTATACTACGCTTAGGGAAAACCGCTCGCTTGTATCATACTACACAAGGAAAAACATCTCTGTGAGCTACGTGCGTGCAAGGGAGAAGAACAACCTTGCCTCTGTTAAGGCACTCTATGGTAATACGGCAAGCAGGTATTGGTAAATCCACAGACAAAAAAAAGAATTTGAAAGAACTTTCATAAAACACTTTTGCTTATGGATTTTGCCAGTTTACATGAGTTGCTACGCTCAACCCTATGACGAGATGATGCCGCTCTGTGCCCAGATGACGGGCATTGCCAAAGGCATTGCGGGTTTGGGTGCACTCTTTTATATTGCTCTTCGGGTATGGGCTTCCATAGCCCGTGCCGAGGCAATAGATGTCTTTCCGCTTCTCCGACCTTTTGTCTTAGGCTTCTGCATCATGTTCTTCCCGACAGTCGTACTGGGTACGATGAATGCTGTCCTCTCGCCCGTAGTGCAGGGAACGGAGATGATGGTACACCAGCAGGAGGGGAATCTTGCCGAGCTTACTGCCAAGCGAGACAAGTTGCAAGAGGAAGCCTACCTTAGAAATCCTGAAACAGCCTACCTTGTCTCCAACGAGAAGTTCGATGAGAAGATAGAGGAAATGGGCATCATCGGACCTGAAGATGCTGTGACGATAGCGGGTATGTATGCCGAGCGTGCTGCCTATCAGACCAAGCAATGGATTATGAAGATGGTACACGACCTCTTAGAACTTCTGTTCCATGCTGCAGGACTTATCATTGACACACTGCGCACCTTCATACTCATCGTTCTTGCCATTCTCGGTCCGATAGTCTTCGGCATTGCCGTATGGGACGGTCTTGCAGGTTCACTTACGGCATGGTTCTCACGCTATATATCGGTCTACCTGTGGCTGCCTGTCAGCTCTATTCTTACGGCACTGCTTACGAAAATACAGGTGCTGATGATAGAGAAGGATATCGAAGCGCTCAGCGACCCTAACTACCTGCCTGATTCGGGGACGTGGTACTACATCGTCTTCTTCCTCATCGGTATTGTAGGCTACTTCTGTGTACCCTACCGTGGCAGGCTGGATTATCGAAGCAGGAGGCGGTATCGGCTCTTATGGTCGCAATGTCAATCAAGCTGCACAGCGCGGTGCACAAAGTGCCTACACGGGCGGACGATATGCCGCAGCAGGTGCCGGGTCGGTCATCGGAAATGTCGGTGGACGTATCAAGGGTGCACTGCTCAAAGGAAAATAGAAATGGAGCAATAATGCTTAATAAATCAACAGCTATAAAAGGAAAAAGAAATGGAATTCAAATCACTTGGTAATATCGAGACTTCATTCAGACAGATAAGACTATACGCCTTTGTCTTTGCTATCGTCTGCGTGGCGATAAGCGGTTATGCCCTCTATGCCTCGTACAGCTTCGCCAAGGAGCAACGGGAGAAAATTTATGTGCTTGACCAGGGAAAGTCACTCATGCTTGCCCTCAGTCAGGATGCAAGTCGTAACCGTCCCGTAGAGGCAAGGGAGCATGTACGTCGCTTCCATGAGCTGTTCTTCACCATTGCGCCTGACAAGGATGCCATTGAGAAGAATATGGAACGTGCCTTCGTGCTGTGTGACAAATCGGCTTTCAACTACTATAAGGACTTGGCAGAGAAGGGCTATTATAACCGTGTCATATCGGGTAATGTCAATCAGCGCATAGAGGTGGACTCTATCCACTGCAACTTTAATACTTACCCTTATGCGGTAACGACCTATGCAAGGGAGTTTATCGTCCGTCAGAGTAACGTTACAGAGCGCAGTCTTGTTACGACCTGCACGCTGCAGAACTCTGTCCGTTCGGATAACAATCCGCAGGGCTTCCTGATGGAGAACTTCCTCGTCAAGGAGAACAGAGACATACAGACTTATAAACGATAAGGTTATGGCAAGAAAAAGAAACTTTTTACTCTCACGTCACTATCTGCGCTTTTCACCTATGGCTCCGCCATCGGTGTGAAAGGCTCACGATAAGGCAGAGAAAGGAAATCGTCTATGGGCTGAGTTTCATCTATCTGCTGTGCTCGCTTTTGGATGATAGCACAGTTTTTCCTTCCTCCAAAGAAGGAGAAACTACCCATCCCCACGGGAAAGCTGACGGATAGTCCGATACGGACGGACAGCACTTTACATGAGTTACACGGCAATTTTTACCTACAACATCATCAAACAATCAAAGAAAATGGATAATAATCAGAAAGAACAAATGAAGAAAGGCTTGGTCTTCGGAGGACTGAGGGTTGCTCTGTGCCCCTCGATGTGGTTTATCTTCGCACCGTCAGGCAAAGATAGAGACTGCTGCAGACAGGGACTCAATGACAGTATCCCGCAGGCAACGACAGAAAAACTGACGGAGAACAAGCTCAAAGCCTCATGAATTAGGCGACAAGGCACACGAGGAGGAACAGACCCGCGAGGAGATGGGCAGACTATCGGACTATTTTCGCACAGAACACTGCTCCATCAGAGGAGCAGCGTGCAGAGACGGCTGTTTCTACGGCAAAGATAGAAAGCTCCATGCATCGCTATGAAGAGAATAATCGCCTCTTAAACTCCTTTTACGCTCCCGACCCTCACGAGCAGGAACGTGAAGCCCTGCGCTCGGAGATAGATAACCGCTAAAAGGAACTCTCTGCCAAAGACAGCAGGAGGATAATGAAGAGAAACGGCAGCTTGCCTTGATGGAAAAGAGCTATCAGATGGCAGCGAAGTATCTTCCCAAGGCTTCTGCCGTTCCACCATCTTTGGGTAATGACTTTACCGAGGGTAAAGGGCAAACGTCAACGAACAAAGGTCAGAGTATGGGCAGTAATATAAGCGGAAGTTCGGCCGACTTGCCTGCAATGGAAATCTTGGCGGAACGCAAACAGGTAGTGTCCTCACTGGGGCAGCCGATGAGCGACGTTGACTTCATCAAGGAGTATGGCACGAAAGCACGCAACTTGGGCTTTCATTCGCTTGCAAAGCACGGCTGTACTCTACAATGCGCAATACGCTGAAAGTCGTCGTGGACAGGACTACTGTTCTTAAAGAGGGTGACAATGTGGTACTCCGTCTGCTGGAAACTGCCAAGGTACAGGGACTGCACATTCCACGACAAAGCCGACTCATAGCCGTCGCCAAGATTGAGGGTAACCGTATGCACCTGCTTATCAAAAGCATTGAGGTGGACGGACATATCATAGCCGTCAAACTCTCGGCATACGACACGGACGGACAGGAGGGCGTGTATATCCCCGGTTCGGAGGACATCAATGCGCTTAAGGAAGTCGGGGCGAACATCGGCGGTTCAATGGGAACATCCTTTACCTTCGCTTCCTCTGCCAGGGACCAGATTATCTCCGAGGCTGCCCGTGGGGTGATGCAGGGAGCAAGTCAGCTGCTTCAGAAGAAGTTGCGCACCATCAAGGTAACGCTCAAAGGTGGCTATCGCCTTTTCTTGGTTCAGTCCAAATAAAACAATCGAAAATGATAAGTAAAAATGACATCAAATCAAAAGGAACAATGAAGAAAATTATTTTATCAATGGCTATGCTTACCATGGTGGGAGCAACAGCCACAGCACAGGAAAACAATGATGGTCTGACACCAAGCCGTCCGCTTACTTCTGGAGAGCTCTTTCAGGGTATGAGCCGTGCCATACCAACGGGGCGTGTCGTACTGCCGTATGGTCTTGACGTTACCTTTGACAAGACCGTGCATCTTATCTTCCCTTCTGCCATCCGCTATGTAGACTTAGGTTCGCAGAATATCATCGCAGGAAAGGCGGAGGATGCTGAGAACGTACTACGTGTAAAGGCTTCAGTGAAGGACTTTGAGACGGAGACCAATATGAGTGTCATCTGCGAGGACGGCTCATTTTACGCTTTTAATGTAAAATATGCCGATGAACCGGAAAAGTTAAGTATCGAGATGAAAGACTTTCTCTCTACAACAGAAGGCAGGCTGCCAAGCAATCGCTCTGACATTTACTTCAAGGAACTCGGTAACGAGTCGCCCGTATTAGTAAAGCTGATGATGCAGACCATCTATCAGAATGACAGACGCTGCATTAAGCATATCGGTGCACAGCAGTTCGGCATGAAGTTCCTGCTTCGTGGCTTGTATGCCCATAACGGCTTGCCGTATTTCCACATTCGTATGGAAAACGGCACGAACATGCCGTACTCGGTGGATTTCATCACCTTTAAGGTGGTTGATAAGAAGATGGCAAAGCGTACGGCCATACAGGAGCAGCTGTTGCAGCCACTTCGTGCCTATCATCAGGTGATGCAGGTGCGTGGCATGGGCAGTGAACACACTGTGTTTGCACTCGAGCAGTTTTCTCTTGCAGAAGACAAGCAGCTTGAAGTGACGCTCTATGAGAGAAATGGCGGTCGTACGCTGACCTTCCATGTAACGGCAGAAGACCTACAACTGGCAAAGAGGATTGATAACCTCAAACTGAAATGGTAGACATTATGAAGAAGAAAATCATTTTATCGGTTTGTGCAGCGGTGGCAATGACATTTTAGCTTGCCATCGCAGGGCACAGCGACTGATACCCAAACAAAGGGGAATAGAGGTCGTTGGGAGTGTTCCGCTTATCAAGGGCGAAAAGTTCCTTGCAGCTGACAATTTTGGCATGGGAGCATCACTCACCCGATATCTGGGGCGTGAGAACTATACCTTTGTTATGGCAGAGTATGAACAGCAGAATATGCCGTACAGAAGTTATAACGTAAAACTCAAGGATGCACTCTTACAGGTGGGCTATATGCACCCTGTTCTCTCCGACAGGGGTAAGAACGTGTTTCTTTATGGTGGCATATCCGCCTTGGGTGGCTATGAGCAACTGAATGAGGACAAAAGGCTGCTGCCCGATGGGGCAACACTGCTCGACCGCTCCCGCTTTGTCTATGGCGGTGCCGTGCATGGCTCGGTGGAAGTGTTCCTGACAGACAGGGTTCTCTTTCTTGTAAAGGCACAGGGACGTTTCCTATTTGGAACGGACGTGCATCGTTTCCGTCCGGCTGTTTCTGCAGGACTAAGGTTTAACTTTTAAGTAGAAGAAAAGATGAAGAAAATATTGAATACGATTTGGGTAATGGGTGTGCTGACCCTTGCCGTGTTTTGCCTATCTGCTTGTGATAGGGATTTGGATGTTCAGCAGTCTTATCCGTTTACGGTGGAGACAATGCCGGTTCAGAAGGATATCATAAGGGGGCAGACGGCTGAGATACGCTGCACGCTGAAGCGGGGCGGTGAGTTTGCTGACACTCGCTATACGATACGTTATTTCCAGTCTGATGGCAAGGGCTTGCTAAGAAATGATAACGGCACTATCTTCAAGCCGAACGACCGCTATCCGCTGACGAAAGATGTGTTCCGCTTATACTATACCTCGCTCTCAGCTGACCGCCAGACGATTGATGTATATGTGGAGGATAGTTTTGGGAAAGTTCAACAGCTGACCTTTAGTTTCAACAACGAGCGAGAAGAGGGCAAGGATAAGCCTGCATCTTCTCGCCACTAAGAACAAAATTGATGCGAACGATAAATTCTTTCATTTTACTTTGTGTATTCTGCCTGTTCTGTCAGCCGACCCTTGCCCAGCGCAGGGTGCGGCTGGCAGACTTGCCTCCTTTTGAGCGCGCGGTAGTTGTTGTAAAATACTTTGAGGGCATGCACAGCTGGAAGAATTACCCGTATGTTGGATATGGGCATCAGCTGCAACGGGGAGAGCGTTTCACAGCGGATATGACGGAACATCAGGCTGACTCGCTGCTTCGTGCCGACCTATGGAAATGCTTTGAACACTTCAAAGGGTATGGCAAGGATGCCCTACTGCTGACCTTGCTTGCCTATAATGTGGGTGTGAGGGCGATTGCTCGGTTATGGCAAGCACCCAAGAGTAGGTTGCTACGAAAAAGATAGAGAGCTGGAGACAGGAAACATCTATCAGGGAGTATGTCTCCTTTTGTCGGGTACAAAGGGAAAAGTTTTGCGAGGATTGGTGAAAAGAAGACAAGTGGAGTATATGTTATTTCGTCTGCCATAAAAACAAATAAACTGGTACATGAATTTGGATTGGCTCAGAATTTGCATTTTATAGAATGTTGAATTTTAATTATTTCTGCAATGGACGTCACTAAAGATTTTTCAAACCTTCGTGGACTCTATTTTTGATATGGATTACCACGAAAATTTATGAGTTGTATCAAGCAGCAAGTGGGAACGAAGGAGTATTTCCTTGTATAGAGTAGAAACTGCTAATGGCAGTGATGATACTCTAATTATCCACGAGGCAAGTAACAATGCATTAAGGCTCACTCCTAAGGCTAAAGAATTTTTCCCAAAAATGGATTGAGGCAAACCTTATGGAAAGGATTTGATGCGGAATCTTTCTATGGAATGAAATATGCCATGGAGAGATGCAGAGCAGGAAGCAAGAGAATAGAAGAGGAAGCAAAGCGTTATTTATTTTTCTCAATTATTAAGAGAAGAAATCTCTTTGCGACTTTCTTTTTGCTTCTTTGCTTTGGTCGCCTACTCGTTCAAAGACAAAGAAAAGAAGCCACGCAAATTTTCGGCTTTGCGTGGCTCTTGGTCTTATTCAAGATGCTGTTTCTACACCTTTCGTTATTCTGTCTATTCGCTTTGTTGGGGTGTCTGTCAAATGCCCAATTTATTTCATCATCGGGCAAAGTGCTGTGAATGCTTCCTCCCATAACCAACCCACAATTTTGCAGGACTTTCTGCCGTGCTTCCTCCTTGCTCTCTGCAACCACATCGAATACGCCGTCAAAAATATATTCCGTATAGACTAAAAATCTTGTTTCTTCATCATTCCTAATCTTAAAATTCAACCTTTAATAATCTGTACTCCTTTGGATCTCCATTGGATAATTTGCGGTGGGTAAGCCAAAAATGATGTGCGCCATAGCCGTATGCAAAGAACTTGTCAAGTTCCGTTTCTTCAGCTATTTTGCCTATTGCCGTCCTTAACTCTTCCTCGTTGTCGGATAGGGTTATTGCGTTGATAACCCTGATGAGAATATGCGGTATCTCGTCCGTGTAGTTGTAGATGATGTTTTCAATCTCTGTTTTCATATCTCTGATAATTTAATGGTTCATACTTTATGCAGTCGCTTTCATTCTTCGGCTTATAAGTCCTCGATTGGCATTGACAAGATTTACTATCTGTTCGTGGTATTCTGTGCTCTTGTTGCATATCCCACGACTTTGCACCACTTCAAAGTTCGTAATGATATTTCAATGGTCTCTATTCGCTTGCCTTCAATGGTAGCCGAAAAAGGATAAGGGAGTCCTCCTAAGGTAATATGCATTAGAAAATACGCAATGGTGCATTGATACACCTTCTTCCAAATGTTCCTGCACGCTCTCCAATACGTGGACTTGGATTGTGCCGTCCGTGAAAGCGATGCCAAAGAACTTGGATTTAAGTTCTCGAAACGTTTTTCATCTTCGATTGCCTTCTGCTGCTTCTGTTCTATCTCCTCCCTTTCACGCAGTCTGAGAAGTTCCTCGTGTCTGCAGTCGTGTTCGGCTCTGAGGTTGGCAGGACAAAGGTATTTTGGGCTGTGAGTGTCTTTGTTCAATCTACAGAGTGTGTCCACATAGTCGCACCATAGAGAAATGTCGGTTATTTCATATCCGTTTTCGGTTGGCTATCTTGTAGGACTTCAGTAACTGTCAAAGTCTCGAGGGCTATTGAGAAAAATAGCGCAAAATGTTCAATCCGTCCTGCTTTCATCAATGTTTCTGCATGGCTGTCAGAAAGCAATGCCGAGATGAGTGTTGTCGGGGCTATATCGTGAAAATCATCCTTGAAACCATTCCTGCGGAGTGCGTCCGTAACCTTGAACTTCGGATATGTCTGCGAATAGGCTGCATATTGGTAGGCTTTCATTATCGTTGCGTATCGCCATAGAGCACAAAAAGGAAAAATGTATCAACGTAATGTCCCAATATACGTTGTATGGCAACCAATGCTTTCCGTCCTTGTGCATTCCACCAATACTGCCCGATTTCAAGCACATAGTGTTCAGCCTTGCAGCCTTTCTCCATTTCAGCCACGAGGAGGAACATACGTAAAACTTGATACCCCTCACAAGCGGTAAGCGTGGTAAAATACCGCTTTTGCTGCAATATCCTTTTGGAATGTTTCCTTGACCTGCAACTTTTGCCCCTGCAATGAGGGCAAGTGCAAGTTTCTCTATGTTTGTTCATTACCCAACTATGCCCACAATCCATACAAGTGGTGCGACCTTTTGGCAAGCGGTAGGCGAAGTGGTCTATGCACTCACGGAATGCCCACTTGTCTTGTGTTTTGGTTATTGGGCGAAGATGCTTGCTCTGTTCCAAAACTGCCTTTTCAAATTTGTTTCTCGGTTTCATAGGCTTAAAAATCGAATAGTGATGGTTGTACTTGGGTTGCTATGTTCTCAGTCTTTTTCACTCGTGTGTTACGGCTCTGTAACTTGGCAAGTTCCTCACGCTGATATTGCTTAATGGCTTCCTGCCTTGCTTCGGCTTTTTCTTCCTCCGTGAGTTCTACAATGTGATTAACGGCAACTTGGCAGGAAATAGCCTTACCCACCTCTATATCGTCCTCATCGTAGTAGTGAACAGCCATAGAGAAGATTTCATCGTCGTCGAAACCATTGCAACCGCTTTTCTTCACCTCGTTTAAGATGTAGGTTACACAATCTTCTATGTTCTTGTTCGGTTTCATCAAGTTAGGGGCAAACAAAGGGTCTGCCATAGCACGCTGATTGAGATACTCGGCTATTGTCCGTGTGAAATGTTCTGTTCCTTTCATATTGCTTAGTATTTGGGGATTTCTACTATTTGATTGATACGCCCATATAGGTAGGCTCTTAGGCTTGTTCTGTCGGGTGCGTAATACTCTGTCCATTGTCCATACTGATTGACAAGGTATTTCTTCAGTACATCAAAGAAGTCAAAGCGATAGCTCTGTAGGGGAACGGCTGTGCGGAAATAGGTGTTTGAGTTCACCGCCTCACATAGCCAATTCTTTTCTTCACGGCTCATACACTCGCCACGATTGAGTTTCATACGTAGGAGATATATTTTGCTGTTACAAAGGCTCTTCAAAGGGGGAACGTCCCATTGTACAAACTTAATTGCCAATACTTGCTCACTCTTTTCAGCCGTAGGGTTAATGCGGTAATGAGAGGAGGAGCTATATCCTTTTCTGTTCATCGAAGATGTTGTATTTACTTTTTGCTTATCCATAGCGACATTTTTTTTATGCGTCCAGGATCGGAGTATGCTGATTCCTTTTTGTAGCAAAATAGGGTAGCTGGGGCGGCTTGCACAAGGTTTTGGCGGAAAATACTACCCGTAGGTGTGGAGATTTTCCAGACAAACCAAGCGGCTTAGGACCTTGGGAAAGCCACAAGCCCCGTACTACCTTTGCGGATAAAAAGGGAACAGCATCCGTCTTCTTGTCATCGCATATCGTGGAGCATTGGAAAAGAAGCAAAAGTGCAACGCTCGTAGTGGGAAATAGAAAAGGTGGCTATCTCAAAATGCGAGATAACCACCTGATGAAATAACATGAAAGGTTTTACAGAGCTGTGCTTCTCAAAGCACGCATAGCAGGATGGCACAGAGAATAGCCAACCAAAATAGAATGCTCAGCAGCGCAAATGTTACTTTTAGAATTACCCTGACTATAAAGCGTAGTATCAGAAAACCTGCAATGACAGAGACGGCAGTTACGACTTGCGGTGTTACCATCTTCGAGATAAGCCAAATGGCACCGATAACGATGGAAAGCAGGATAGCGAGTTCGATGAAGCGTGTCCAAGAGAAGCGGCGGACTTGCTTGGGAGAATTCGGCTGCTGCTTGATATTGTCGGTTTTGTTCGATGCGTCTGCCTTGATGAAGGCTGGTGTGTGGACATCTTGATTCATGATGATTATATTCATATCGGAGCTTTTAATAGTTCAAGAGCAATAACAAGATGCGCAGGCTACACAAAGACAAGTGTTTGCACAAACTCTTGGCGTGTGGAGCTGAGCGTTTATCTTGGCTCTTGACACTACAAAAGCTCCCGATGGTGTTACATCAAGTCATGTTCTCACTATCGACGGTTGGCAGACCATTGACCTCGATGATCAGAACGATTGTTCCTGTCAGTTCGGTGTAGAGTTTATCGTACTCAGGACTCGCCCCAAAGTCGTCTGTCAGTTCATACTTGTCGAAAACGCTTTGCACAGCCTTATTCTTCAGAAGCATTGGTGTTAGTCTTTCAGGAAGAGGAGAAGGGAGTTCTTTCTCGAACTCATTCTCTAAGACAGACACAAGCGTGTCATACTTGGAAAAATGCAAACCTTGATATAATACTTCGCTTGCCATTGTTTCTGCCTCTGGGTGAGAAAAACCTTGTGCTATAGCATCGCAGTAAGTTGTCAATGCTTCGTCTGCGCGAGCAGTTATAAACGTATTTTCATTCACTCTCTCTGGAAAATGCTCTCCGAGATACGCTTCCAACTTCAAACGGAAGTAAGAAAGCTCTTTCTTTGTTGTTGTCATAATCTTCTTGGTTTAGGGTTGTACATTATTTTGAGTTGATGCCCATAGCAACATTGAACTTGTCTAACTTGCCCGCCAACTGTTCCATATCGTGTTCTATCTTCTTATTGGTTATACGGGCATAAATTTGTGTAGTTTTAATGTTGGTATGTCCCAGCATCTTCGACACACTTTCCATAGGAACGCCCTTGCTGAGCGACATGGTCGCAAATGTATGCCGGGCAAGATGGAAGGTCAGATTCTTCTTGACACCGCAAAGGTCGGCAATTTCTTTTAAATATGCGTTGGTTTTCTGATTCGTTAGGATGGGAAATAGTTTGCCGTCCCGATAGGTCTTATGACTGTACTTGGCGATGATACTCTTGGGAATGTCAAGCAATAAAACATTTGTCTCCACACTTGTTTTCTGTCTCTTGGTCATAATCCACTGCTTATCATCAAGTGTTACGATATTGTCCGGTGTGAGATTGGAAACATCAATATATGCCAGACCCTATGAAACATGAAAAGATGAAAAACATCCCTTACTAACTCCAAGCGTTGAATAGCAAAATCCTTGTTGGCTATCTTCATAATTTCCTCATCCGTGAGAAAACCACGATTTACCGGCTCCAAGTGGAAACGATGATTGAGGAATGGGTCGTGAAGAAGATAGCCACGCTTTTTGCGCATAGATGGTCACGGTTTTCAGTGCCTTCAATTTCTTGACTGATGTGTTATAGGCACACCCAGCCGCCGTACTCAGGTACAGCTCAAAAGTCCTGTACTACGGATGGCGTGAACTCTGCCAGTCCAATATCTTTCTTCCCATACTTATAGATAAGGAATTCTGCGAAATGCCTTCTTAAAACGCTGTACTTTTGCAGGCTGTCTCTGCTGATGGTATGTCCGACACGCTGTCTGACATCTTCGTTGAACTTGTCGAATATAGGGAGAAAGGTCGTGTACTCCCTGTCTTTTCCCGACAAAAGAATGAGCGGATTTTATCCAATGACAAGGATTCATCATCCTCGAATTTGTGGTAAATGTTATTCAGCATTGTGGAAATGGAGTCCAATGCGGCATTAGCGGATAAGGCTTCGCCGTCCGACCTTTGAGCCTGCTGGTAGTGTTATTCCACAGCGACTTGTCCACGAATATTTTCGTAGATCCGAAATTAGCCATCTCCGTTAAGGAATACTCGGAGCATTACAGGCGACTTTTCCTTCTTTTGTTCTCATAGTTTGAGCGTAGGTAGAAGGACACCTTGAAATTTGTTCTCATAATGCATCATTCTTTTGTGTAGCACTCGGCTGCAAAAGTTAATACTTAATACGTTGAAAAAGAAAGAGTTGATGCCGTCAATATGGTATTCAAAATCCCGTCACTGCTACATTTTTGCTGCTGCAATTTTTGTGTAGCAGTAAGTGTAGCAGAAATTGACCGAAAGATGACTGTCAAAAATATAGGGTTATGCCGTCAGGCTATGGAGGTATATACTAAGAAAAATCGTTGTAAAACCTTGATTTTACAACGATTAGCTAATTTTTGAAGGCTAAATTGACAACCTTTGTGAAGTCCTTTTTGAAGCCTATTAGCGGAGAGAGGCTCTTTTCTCTTGAACTATCACAAGCTATCAAATCGCATCAATCTATTGTAATATAGTTGTTTACGTAAAAGTGTTAATAAAATGAGATTTCACGGAAAATCTTTTGGTTATATCATTTTTAGGGTGTAACTTTGGGTGCATAAATCAATACACTCGAAAGTATGAATATCAAACGGAACATCATCTTCACGTTGGAGAGCAGGAAGAAGGACGGAGTTCTTATCACAGAGAACGTGCCGATTCGTATGCGTGTTAATTTTGCGTCCAAAGCGGATTGAGTTTACTACTGGCTATCGTATTGATGCAGCCAAATGGGATGCGGATAAGCAACGTGTGAAGAATGGTTGTAGCAACAAGTTGAAACAATCAGCTTCTCGAAATCAATGCTTCGCTCTTAGAGTATTACACGGAAATACAGGCTATCTTTAAAAGGTTTGAGGTGGAGGATATAATGCCAACGCCCGAACAGATTAAGGAGGCTTTCAATGTTTTGCACAAACCTGCGAGCAAAGAGCCTAAGCCCCAAAAAGAAGCATTGTCTTGCGATTTCTTTCAGGTGTTTGATAATTTTGTCGAGGATTGTGGACGTCAGAACAATTGGACGGACTCCACTTTTGAGAAATTTGCAGCCGTGAAAAATCATTTGACCAACTTTCGTGAAGGACTTACCTTTGAGTTCTTTTGATGAGCGAGGCTTGAATGACTATGTGGGTTATCTCCGTGACGTAAAGGAAATGCGCAATTCGACCATTGGCAAGCAACTGAGTTTCTTGAAGTGGTTTTTGCGCTGGGCTTTCAAGAAAGGTGTGCATCAAAACAACGACTACGATAGTTATAAGCCTAAACTCAAGAGTACCCAAAAGAAAATCATCTTTCTCACTTGGGACGAACTCAACCGTCTCCGAGAGTTCAAAATCCCTTCCAACAAGCAGGCTCTCGAACGTGTGCGTGATGTATTCCTCTTCCAATGCTTCACAGGTTTGCGCTATTCAGATGTATTCAATCTCCGCAGGAGTGATATTAAAGGCGACCATATTGAAGTTATAACGGTCAAGACTTCCGATAGTTTGATTATCGAGCTGAACAACCACAGCAAAGCGATTCTTGATAAGTACAAGGATGTGGCGTTTGAGCATGACAAGGTATTGCCAGTGATTACCAATCAGAAGATGAACGATTATCTTAAAGGAATTGGCAGAAATGGCAGGGATTGACGAGCCTAGTCGTCAAACTTATTATAAAGGCAATGAGCGCATAGACGATGTTACACCTAAATATGCCTTGCTCGGCACGCACGCTGGTCGTAGAACGTTTATCTGTAATGCACTTGCACTGGGCATACCTCCGCAAGTGGTGATGAAATGGACAGGACATAGCGACTATAAGGCAATGAAGCCGTATATTGACATTGCAGACGACATTAAGGCGAATGCCATGAGTAAGTTCAATCAATTATAACTCCAAGACAATATGAGCCAAGATAAAATACAGAAAGTCGATAAGCAAGATTTATCTCCGTTGTACGAGCTATTGGTACTGACCTCGAGCATACACAAGTGCAGCGTGATTGCTTCAGCTAATGCCGATATGCTCTTTCCACTATTGGAAAGTAGGACATTTTATCCTCTACCTCCAAAAGAAAGAAGGTTGGGGAAGCAAAGTCATTGACAACCTTTCTAAGGAGATACGTTCTAAATATCCAGACAAGAAGGGGTATTCCACTCGTAATCTTATCTATATGTGCCAGTTTGCAAAGGCTTATCCTATGGAGGTTCTAACGGAAATGGGTAAGGTTGAAGAGTTGCTTAATAGTCCTTCTGTTAGATAATGTATTACAACTAACAAACGAACTCAATCAATTTACGCAAGAGCCTCTTGCGCAAATACAAGCAGCAAGTATTCAGGGAGAGATAAAATTACGCAAGAACCTCTTGCACAATTAGGAGAGGTTTCTGAAACGCTATCAGCTATCTATCACTGTAATATCAGCCGGATAGAGAAAAATCTTCAAAGCACTCAGCCATAGTTCGCACGAACTGGGCAAGCCATGTAATTCTAGCTTAATAGCAAACTACCTTTAGGTGAACGCTATTGGTATATCACACAGGCAGTTGCCAATGGTTGAGCAGCAATGTTCTGCAAATGCAAATTGAAACCAACCTTTTCGCTCGGCAGATTACGGCAAAAGAAAGTGAGCAACTTCTCAGTACGATTACCCAAACCACAAAGCGACCTCGCTAACTATCTGATGAAAGGATCCCTTATATATTTGATATGATGGGGCAAACAGATAAAATGGCAGAACGAGACGTTGAACGGCAATTGGTTTCTCATATCACTAAATATCTTTTGAAATGGGCAGTGGCTTTGCGTTTGTAGCACAGCAGAAACACTTTTGAAGTAGGCGATTCTGATTTCTATGCCGACCTCATTCTCTACAATATCCAACTGCACGCCTATGTGGTTATCGAACTTAAAGCGACACCATTCAAGCCCGAATATATGGGACAACTCAACTTCTATATCAATGTTGTTGATGATACCCTCCGTGGCGAACACGACAACAAGACGATCGGCTTGCTTCTCTGCAATGGAGGCGACAAGGTTGTGGCACAGTATGCCCTCTCTGGCTACGACCAGCCAATCGGTGTCAGCGATTATCAACTAACAAAGGCTATTCCAGACAATTTGAAGTCTGCCTTACCTACAATTGAAGAAGTCGAGGAAGAACTAACTAAGATTGTAGAGCAAGATAAATAACAGATTAATATGATTGGATATAAATATAGAGCTAATGCTATTGAAGGCAAAGATAGTACTCGCGACATTGAATCGCTCTTAAACGATGAAATATGGGCTTCATCATTTCGTAATTTGAATGATCCATTTGAAGCAACTTATACAGATGAAATCAGTAAAAGTTTTGCCTATATTCAACCAAGTTTTCAACGTTAACATTAGTGATATACAAAAGAATTGGAAAGAACTGATGGCATTTAGAGATAAGTTGGGAATATATTCTCTATCAACATCTGATAAAGATTTCCCTGATAATGAATTAATGTGGGCTCACTATGCTAATTCTCATAAGGGCTTTTGTATCGCTTATGATGTTGAAAAATTAGAGGATAGTGAGAAATTTTCATTAGATGTTAATCGTATGACAATAAACTACTCTGAAAAACCTCCACAAATAGAGATAACCGACATAAAAAGCCCAAAACTTCATTATTAAATTGTTTGGCACCAAGTCGCCAGTATGGCAATACGAGAAAGAGATAAGACTTCTATACACAAACTACGGAATGAAGAAGTATAATCCATTTACTCTAAAAAGCTATTTATTTCGGTTTGAACATGGATAAACAATATCAAGCACAAATTATAGAAAAATTAGAAAAATAGAGATGTAAAGTTCTATAAAATGGAGCGAAAAGGACAAGTCATATAATCTTGTACCAACATTGATTTGTGAAAATCAAAGAAAAATTGAAAAATAAGTTATCGTCTGACCAATACGAGATATTAAAAATAGAACACAATCATACAGTTGAGAATTTTCATGTTTTGTATAAAGGAATTAAAAAGACAAGGAATCTTTGATAATTTTTCTTCTAAATTCAGAGAACAGTATGCGACAAAAACCTTCAAATATAAATATCTATGACAGTAAGGCTTTGTATTGATTTAATTGAAAAGTATCCTCTATATGGTAAAAGAAAAACTTTATTTGCTAATCATTTAATTGCACTATCTATGTTTGACACTCCAGATGACATTTGGTTATACTCAGACAAATACTAGAGATTAAACAATACCCGTTGGCGGGAATTAATTTAGTGCGTATTTAATTCTTCCGATGGGTTTGTTATTAATAAAAGTTGACATATTGTAATATGGTCAGCGCACTAATTTTCCCTGATTATTCGGGCAAAACAGACCATTTGTTATTTTTGCATAATTCCCTGATAACCAAAAATTGATCTGTGAGTTGTGAGAAGAGAGTTTCAATCCTTTTTCTGGCTTTGGCAAAAGGGATTAATTTTTGGTTTCCAATTCTTTTGGTTCAGCCCTATATGGACATTCCAATCTAATGTGAGCCGTTTGGAAAAGATCGAGTTGAACATCAGCCCCATATATCCCTTGTCGCCATAGATGTTACAGTCATGATAGACCAGCTTGACATCTTTCTATATAATTGAGGTCATGCACGCTGGCCTTTGACAAGTCATAGGAGTGTATCACCCCACTTAACCCACAGAGTGCATTGAGTTTATAGCCAAAAGTATACATATTTTGAGATGCACAGAAGCCGAAATCCGGTGCTATGAGAAATCTCCCATTCGCCCCATCTTGCAACGCTTCCTCTGAGCAACCCCTGCATACGGCTATCGGCTTTGGAATCTACGAAGAATTGAGTTTCCCCACCGTCCATTTGGGCAGCGATTCTCTCTCGTATGTCTTCGCATAATCCTGCGGTATTCTTTCTACGGTCGTTGAATTGCTCTGCGAGATATGAGGTTAGGTATTTTGTCTTTGTACTCCTGAAGCTTATAATCAAAAAGCCATTTTTCACTATCAATGCTCTCTGATTCCGCTGTCAAGGACAAGGCAACGACCTCCAAATCTGAAAAATTTTGGCATGGGACCACGACGGGGTATATTTCCCTGCTCATTGACAAGGTTGTGAGAGAATTGCTTGCATATCTCAAGGATTTTGACGAATTTTGTGTATAAGTTGCACATACGAGATTTGTACTTAATGGTTTTGACTTCACTAAGTTACTGAAAATCAACGATATGTGCAACTTTTGTATATCATTATAGCTACTTTTTAATTCCGCCAACTGGGTTAAAACAATAGAATTTTTAGGTAACAGTCTATGATTAATGATTATGCAAAATAAAAATCCTGCAACAAACTTATTTACTTTGCAGGATTTTATTTTTTATGACTATTGATGAAGTCGTTTTTAAGTTGCACTTGCTCACCTGTTTGATACGCTCTTGTTGTTCTATTAGTTCCGCTTGCCGTTGCAGGGCTTGCTCGTAATCGATAACCTTCTGCTCCAACTGCCGAATGACTTTGGGATTGCGATGCGTGACAAAAAGACTGTCGAGATGCACGAAGTCTTTGCTTGTGGCTTTGCCTTGCATACGCAGGTAGCGGTAACGGAGGTCGTAATCGGATGCAATTTGCAGTTTGTTGGCTCCCATAGCAAAGAACCAGCAACTGACCATAACCAAGCCGCAAACTAACAGGAGCAATATGCGTTCGGCTAATTGAATGCTTGCGAATAGCGAGCAGTTCTTGTACTCTACGGGCTTTTGTTGCTTACGGATGAGCTGCTGTAAGGCTTCAAACTTCGGGTCGAGTTTCTTGCTCGACTGCGAGAGTGCCTCCAAAATAAAAAGTTGGTGCTCCTTGATTTTTGGCTTGTGTCTCTTTTGGAAAGATGAATTTGCACGGTTTCTTGCGTTGTAGAGCGCACTGCTGTTGATTTGGCAGGCTGTTCTGCAAGAGCTGTGTGCAGTTCTGCCTGTGCTTTACTGATGGCTTTGCATTCTTGTTTGAGTTCTTCGAGGATGTCAAGAATAGGTGCTATTTCGTTGTTCATACATTTATCATTTAGAAGTGATTAAATTCTACGTTTGCGGTTGGCTCTGTTGCGAAGTTTCTTTTGGAAGCGAAGTTCATCAACATCCACACTTCCGCTGGGCATAGGCATCGTAAAGACTTCGCCAAGTGCATCGGATAAGTCGCTTGCAAATCCGCTCTCATCTATCGAATGTGCCATTGGCTCTTTCGATAGATGTTGCTGTGCCTGCTGAATGTTTCGCTCTATCTCTGCATTGAGGCGCGAGAAAGAACAAGAGCGGTCTATCTTTGAGCCACTGAAACTGCAACCGTCCTTCTCGAAGATGATTCCTTGTACAACATCCGTATTGCCTTTCGTCTTGAAAACGAGTGGCAATGCCTTGTTTGTTTAAGTCTGTGACAAAGTCTTTCCAATTCTTCGAGTGTATCAATGCAGCCTTGGCGTCGAATATCTCATAGCGCAACTTGTCTTCGCCTCGTAGTTGTTGGCGATTTACCGCCTTTTTCCCTTCGCCAAATGTCAAACCGTAGCGCTCGGTCAGTTCTCGGCAAATCTTCGTAGAACGGTATTTCTCATTGCGGTCGCTGATGGTCTTACCATCATTGCCAATGCGATTGATGCAAATGTGCAAGTGTGGATGCTGGCGGTCGCTGTGCCTTACGATAAGGCTCTGCGTGTCTCCGTAGCCCATTTTCTCTAAATACTCATTGGCAATCTTCACCATCACATCATCTGTCAATCGCTCGGCATCGCTGGCAGAGAACGAGAGTATCGTGTGACAAACAGGCTTCTGCACGTTCGGGCGCATAGAGGCTTGAAGGGCGAACTCGTGAGCGCATAGGTTTTGGTCGATAAAACCAATGTTATTACTCGCTAAAACCTTAGCTATTCCTTTCTCTTTGCTAAGCATATAATTGATAACTCCTCCGAAGTCTGCGCCTTTGATAATCTTGGCTATCATGGTTTCAAGCGTTTGATGAGTTCATGGATGAGGACTTTGAGTGCATTCAAGTCTTCATTGAGTGCATAAATGCCAAAAGGCATTGAGTCGATGAGGCTATCTGATTGAGATTGTTTGCCATACCCTGAGACCGTACGGATGAGTTGCATCTCTTCGGGTTTTGATGCGTGCCTTTAACTTCTGCTTTTTGTGATGAGCCGTCGCAAGAATTCAGTGTGAGGAATGGATGCCTTGCGCTTTTGCCCAGTAAGGTGTAGTACTCCATGGTGTTGAGCCGAAGAAGTACTTGGTATTTTCGTTTCTCTGACAAAGTCTTGGTTGGTCGCCCACCTTTATTCTTCTGTTCCATATATTTATTTTTTGATGAGACCAGCGGGATTTGTCCTCCCTAGCTTGGGAGCAAGTAGGTTTTGAGATACTCAAAACACAAACTTGCTTCCCAAATACACTATCTTCTGATGCCACGTTTCGTGGTCGGTAATAACGGCTGTTTCTCTTTCACTTTGGATTGAGCAACGAGCCATTCATTGATATCTTTTGTGAGTTCGATAGCGAACAGAGACCGTCTATGATAGATGGGCAAAAATGCTTCAAAACTTCAAACGATTTTCGTCCAGCATCATCATTGTCTAGAAAACTCTCAACTTGCTTGTAGCTTTTTATCTTCTCTTGAATACGTGGCAAAAGAGCCAAAGAATTAAGGACTATGGTATCGCAAGTTGAAGAAGGATTTAGCACTTGCCACGAGAGAAAATCCATAAATCCCTCAAAAGATTTGTAGACGGTCGGTTCCTCTTTAATCGTTGTAATAGCCTTCAGGGGCGACACATCCTTTGAAATACATATTGCGGATTTCCCATCCCAAAGCATCGTTTGCAAAATCCAATGGCATAGTATGTCCGTTTCATATTTTGGAATAGAACTTCCGAGCAGTAGGTGCTGGCTACGGGAAGAGGAATAGCACGTGCTGCGAGATAGCGGAGCAAATAGGGATTTGAGAGCGGTTGCGCAGATAGGATTTCCAACTTGCGCTCAGAGAATTTTCTCTTACCGCCAAAAGAAAATTCTTGATGCGCTACTTGTTTTGTACCACTCAAAAAACCGATGGCTTCGCTGATGGTGCAGCGATGTAAAGCGCATACAAGGTCGATGATGTCGCCATGTTCGCCCGAGCCGAAGTCGTACCACTGGTTGCGCTCTGTATTGACTTTGAAGGATGGTGTGCTTTCATTGCGCAGCGGAGAGTAGTACCAATAGTGAATGCCTTGTACTCGTGCTGGCACATAGCCCTGTTGTTGCAAATAATCTGTAATTGCGATTTGCTTGATGTGTTGTATTTCCATTGTGATGTTGTTTTAAGTTGAAAGGAAATTGCTCTAGCCTTTTTCTTTTGGAGGCTGGTTGATTCTTGTTTGGTCGGACGGTCGTACACTATAGGCACCCATTTGCGACCGACCAAACTTATTTCTCTTTGGTCGGGTTGGTTCAGGTATATATAGCCTGTGCCCGACTGACCAAAGGTTTTAGGGTAGATAGTCTTGGTTGAGCCGATATTTTCCTCGTTCTTCCTTTATCAGCATACCTTTGTTGAGCAGAAATTGCAAGAGTTCTTTGAGTTTGGTTTGCCCATAAGATTGCCCTACGACCTCAGTATAAGCCTTTTTGAGTGCTACGATAAGTTCGCCATAAGGCAATACTTTGCCCAAAAAGAAGGCTTGTGTTAATGCTTTACGATGTTCCGTGTCGCTTAGTTCATGGTAAGAATAGCGGTGGGGGTTGCAATCTGGTCCTTGTAAGAAGTATCGATTTCGGGAACGCACACCTCATCTTCCATTTCCTTGAGCCGAAAAAGCGAATTTGTTAAAAGGGTTTAGAGCGGATGATGGCTGGAGCAACGATGCTTCGCTCGGGAAGCGTGTTGTCTTTCGTGATTTGCAAGACTGTCTCTGCCTTGTTGTTGAGTTCCGTGCCGATATGCCCTCGCGCATTGTCGTCTCCTTTGTTGAGATGAAGCACGGTCTGAATGTGAATATTCTGTTCACTCGTCCACTGCATCAGGTCGCCCACTAACTTGGTTGCCTCCGTTGAATTGTTGATGTCGAGCATCAAATCCCGAATGCCGTCAATGACTACCAAACCCACATTGGGTGTATTGTAAATGGCATAACGAATAATTTCTCTGCGTTCATTAGGGTCAGCAATGGCTCTAAGATGACTGAACTTCAAATTCTGCGGTTCCTTGTCTATTGGCAGTTTTGCCAATCTCAAAATACGTTGCATCACAAGTTGGCAATGATAAGGACTTTTGTTCCGTGTCAAAGTAAAGAATAGTGCGTTTACTTTCTGGGAATGATGCCTGATATTCCAGCACCCTGCCCATTGACAAGGGGCTGCTGCAACGATGGCACTCACATTGAAAGTCTTCTTGGCTTTTTGCCTTACCTGTCGATACACTGAAGTTCCCCAGTGTGCAATCAATGGCTTCACCCTGCTTGTAGTACAACAGGAGGAAGCGTAAACTCATCGGTTACATGAATGAGCGACTTTTGCCAAATGTTTTCATAATCAGTTGTATTCATCATCGTCCTCCTGTCTTTCGCCCTGCCAATTCAAGTGCAAGGTCAGCATCAACAATAATCTTACGACCGATTTGTGTAATGGCACGATTGATTTTACCACTCTGCTTGATACGGTTAGCTGTAGGCAAACTACACCCGAAGAGGCGTGCAATGCCAGCCAACCCATACACATATCGCTTTTCTTCTTTGGAGGAAGAAGCCTTTGTCGATTCCCTGCTCGTGGATATATTACCGTATTGTGCAAGGAAAAGTAATTCTTCACCAGTCATCTGCCAAACAGGCTTGTCCAGTAATTCGTTTATCGTCATAATCCAATTGTTTTGAAATGAATAACTCGCCCTTGCGCATGGGACATTCAGTCAGATCTGACGATGCAAAAGTAGAGGGCTTTTTATGTTATTCCAAGAGGCAGGGATGTAACGGGAGTATCGGGAAATGCACGGAAATCAACGACTATCAAAACGCTCAATATACATTCAAAAAAAGTGACTAGTTTCAGGCAACAGTACGTTGTTCTTTAATCATCATTGATTGTTAAAGAGATTCCTTATGGCCTCCTCTCACTGGAAAAAAACTATTTTTAGTAGCGTGAAAGTTCTATTTTTTTCTTCGTTTTATTCATTATAAATTCATATCTTTGTAACTAATATTGAGATATACAATCATCTAATGGGACAGAAGAAAGAGCATGGCAACCTCATCAAGGAGCACTTAAAGAAGCGAGGCATTACCCAAACGTGTCTCGCCAAAGAATTGAGTATGAGTTTCTGCATCATCCACGCCTACGTCTGCAATCACAGATGGGTCAACCTTGTTACCATATTCAAAGAGGTGGACTTGCTTAATGTTTTTATAAAAATGACAAAAATAATGGCCTTTATCACTATCAGCGGAACAGAGAAACCTAAAAAGTATTTTTTTATGAATGACAATAGATATATTGTTCCATCATATCAGAGATCATATAGCTGGACGCAGGAACAATGTTCTCAGCTATATGAAGATATAGCAAAAGCTTTTGAAGAGAAAGACTCTTATTTCTTAGGCAATATTGTTCTTGCATCACAAGAGGATAATGAAAAGCAAGAAATTGTAGATGGACAACAGCGTCTCATTACATTGTGGCTTTTTCATAAAAAGCTCTATCAATTCTTCTTCCTGATTTTAGTAAAATTACACGGATGCTCTCGAGTTGATTCTTGGGAGGAGATGTGGAAAATGACTGCAAATTCATCTCTGAAGTATTCGAGTCAAATAATCAGAAAGAACTAAACAGAATTCTACTCTACACAGAAGAGGATTATTCTTCAGAGTCTAGTCGTCTTAAAAAGTTGAAAGAACCCAGATACAAAAATGAAGCAGGTATTTTTAGCTACAAATGCGGTGGTTATATACGACATGTTAAAGGAGTATTTTTCGCGCATTGAAGATCGTGAAAAGAGAATTTTTGGGATTTCAACCAAGGTCTATTTACTTCCCATTGTCCTTTCAGACATGGATATGAATAGAGGCAAGAGCAAGAGCTCTAACCATATTTGAGACAATAAATAATAGAGGGATGGACTTACAAGATGCTGACATTTTTAAGGCTCGTCTTTATGAGATGTCTTTAAGAGCAAATGAGACATCTTCATTTATTGGCAAATGGCAAGAAATAACTACAGACTGTAATAGTTTAAATATAAACATTGATGATTTATTCCACTATCTACTATCAGATTATTAGAGGAAAAGAAAGGGTTATTACGTCTGAAAAAGGATTAAGAGATTTTTCAGAACGATAAGGCTTCTCCTTTTTTCACAGGTAATTACCAGAATATTATGGTCTCCTTATACGAAATATTGGATATAATAAAACATGTATCATATCTGAGAAATATAAACGGAGAGATTGCAAAGTGGTTTGCAAGTCTTATACGCTTATACAAATCAGTACCCTCAGTATGCCTTCATAGTATATCTATACTTCAATAAAGATGCTGGTGAGAATGAGAATATTGAGTTTATCAAAAAGATTATCCGATATTGCTATGGAAAGGGGCGACTACAACGGTTAAGTTTGAGATATACTCTATAATCAGTAAGATAGCACATGGAGAATCTATCAATGATTATTACTACCTGAATTTAGATCTGATATGGTTGATTTTTCCTGGAAGATTAACCACCGGATTGTCTCTTCTATTTAATTATCTTGAGAACAGCAAAGATGGAGTTGTGTCCTCATTCTATGTAGAGAAAATATTAAAGTCCATAGATCTAAGAGATTTGAGTGCTTGGGACAATGAATATTTCTATAGTTTAGCTAATTATATTGTGTTAGACAGAGCTTCAAAAAACACATCATTAGTCAACAGAATCAGGGATTATAAAAACTCCTCCCTTCCGTATGTGCAAAGGCTATTTCAATCTGAGAGCTATTCAATAGAAGACTTTAATCGTCGTAAGAAAAGATTCAGGAAGTATTAATGATTTTTCAAGGAAATGAAAGGGAATTGAGATTAAAAACTTTCAAAGCATTTAATAACGCATCTATTGTGTTAGGGGATCTTTCAGTCTCAGAACATAAGAATATTCTATGTTATGGGGAAAATGGCTCAGGCAAAACATCTATCTATGAGGCGATAAAATTTTTCTTTTTCAAGGAAAGAATTGTAAAAGAAAAGTACCAAAGTACTAAGGTTGAGAGGAAAGGGTGGCGAAATACAGCAATTAGAAAACAATTATCGCCATAAATCAACGATGCAAGAAGACATCTTCATAGAAGTTGATGGTAAGAGTATCGAAAAATTTCAATTTTGACGAACAAGAAGTTTATATGGTTAGCTGGTAATGATCTTCAAGTCTCGAGCGAAAGTAGATATTCTAAAAGTATTAGATGATTGCTATTTAACAAGGAATACTATTATTAGTGAAGAAAAAGTGTATAGATCTGATTATTGATGAAGTAAATCGATTGTTGTCTACATATTTTTATTCTAACATAGAGATCCAGCTATCACAAAGATTCAGGGAACAAGATTGTAATAGAAAGATAGTATCAAACAGTTGGAGCTTGATAGTTTTTCTTAATGATTGTTTCAATGAATCCATAATTCATCTTATTAAGCTACTTCTTATACTCTCATCAGTATCTTTTACTTCAAGATTGCAAGAAAAAGATCATTATTGGTTTTTGATGATATAGTGACGAGTATGGATAACTCCATATCGCTCTGTTTCTGCTATAGATATATACAGAATGAATTTAAAGATTTTTCAGATAATAATCTTGACTCACAGCACCAGCTTTCTTTTAACTCTATGTGAACATTGGATAAAACGAGAAATGATAAAGTAACAATGGGTAATTCAAGGAATATATGAATATGGGGGAAGGCATAAAATATACACTAAAGGAAGGTTAAGTACAGAGAGCATTAAGAACAAATTAAACACAAATAATATAGATATCACGACATTGGGAAACGAAACTCGCCAACTTTTTGAAATGCTAGTACAACAATTTTGTATGCTCACAATGATTGAGCTAAAGAAGAAACAGATAAACTAATTTCGGAAATATCTAAGAATGAACAGAATGGGTCTTTTTGTATTACCGAACAAGATATTCAGACCTCTACAGACCTTTTACAAAGCATACGAAACCTTTTGAGTAATTGTCCAGCAGATCAACAATTAAATAAAATAAAGCAGAAAATAGATACTTTGATAACAAAAGAACTAATATATTATCGTCTTGGTTAGACGAGATGAAGATGTACCAAAAGTCTACTTTTGCATCAAAGCTTCTCATGGGTCATACAGGGTTACCTGATATAAGTTCAAAGCGAAATAAAAGCATCACTACAAGTTTTTATCTCAGTTGAATCTGCCATAAAGAAAAATGAAAAATAGGAAGAATACAGTAATGGGGTAGTATTTAAGATTACAATTGAAGATCCCCAGTAACATATTGTCGTGCCTAAGTAGAATAAATCTTGCCTATCAGGTTCAGTGTAGGTCTGTGGGCTTTATTATCTCTAAGTTTTGGGTGTAGAAAAGGGTGCAAATCGCGTAACTGCTGATTTACACTCTTGTTTGCGGAGAGAGGTTTGTGAACAAACTCTGCTAACTCGTTGTAATTAAATGTCCTATCAATTTTGACAAATCAGTAGTGTAGCATTTTTGTAGCAGTATTTTTGACCAGCCTAATGACTGCCATTCCTGACTACCTTATGAAAGCATAACTGTCTCTCTTTTCTTGAGTACAAAGGTATATAAAATTGTACTAACCTCCAAATCTTTGTGCCATAAATATTTAGAAATTTTTACTGTTATACTTTTTCCAGTGAAGGTGCAAGCCCCCATATATAAGGGACTTGCACCTTGCACTGGAGAGATTTTCAAAAATTATTTGATTTTTGTTCTGGAATGATTGTTCTTACAATGTATTTCCGTTTATGAATTATAGAAAACAAACCAATTAAATCATCCCATGCCGACATCGCTCATCATCTCATCTGCACCCTAATGCAAGCCACCTTGCATGGGGTGTAAACATTTGAATGTAGCGGGTTGCTCAAATTTAGCGTGTCTTTGTAACTTTTATACATATGAAACAGTTTGCCAAAACCCTAAAAGGAAAAAGCGAGAGAGCTTGAAGGTTACTCACAAGAGTATGTCGCTGGAAAACTGAGATGTTAGCTCAAGTACCATTTCACGATGGGAAACTGAGCTGTATGTCGATGACCACCTCACAAACTTGCAGTTATGCCCAAGGTATTGGGATGGGATGAACTCGACCTGCTTGCATCTATTGCACAAAGACAACAGGGCAAGACCGCTTCCACTCGCTCAGATGAGTATCGAAGTGTTTGACAAGGATTCCTACGACAGAATGTATAGATCTTGTAAAGGAGCTTTGGGCCGCAACACATTATTTTACAAACCAAATTATAAAGGCTGATGGAAATAATCGCAGTAGAAAAAGCCAAGCCTATCAGGAACTGATAGACAGGCTCAACCGAATAGAGCGGTATGTTGAGCGCACTTCTCATCTTATCCAAGATATAGATGACGAGCTGGAGATGACAAAGCGAAAAGATCTTATCGGGACTCTGAATGTTTCAGAGTCCACCCTTTACCGCTGGCGCAAGAAGCAGCTGGTGCGTTACCGCTACACGGAAGGTGGCGATGTGCGTTATTTTTTCAAATCAATCATTGATTGCCGTGAAATGTAACCGGCTTCCGTGTATCAGGGATGAGGAACGATGAGATTCTCGGACGACTCAACCGCTTCAAGGACAATCTTATAATGAGTTCTTGCCTAATCCTAAAAAAATAGATAAAGTATGATAGATAAAGAACAAATACTTTTGCTTACACAAGGAGGGTTGAACGTGTTCTCCCATTTCCTTGGTTTTGAGGTGAACCTTCATCGCAACTTCCGCAGTCCTTTCTATGATGACATGCGGGCTTCCTGTCATATTTTCTATGACAGGAAGAGCTCATCCTATAAGTTCTATGATCATGGTGATACCACCTATTCAGGGGACTGTTTCTGGTTTGCTAGGCAACCATGCGTGGATTAAACCTAAAAACTGATTTTCCCGAAGTTTTGAAAGTCATCATCCAAGAACTTGGACTATATTCTTTGTATGGCGGTGAGGAGTATTACAGACATGCCGCATTAACTTATAAAAGTCCGGTTATCTCCGGCTCTAGACTGACATTACCAAGAATACCGAAGAACGTTCATACAGTTTTTGAGATACAGCCATTTTGACGATGGGCTGCTGAACTATTAGACATTATGGCATCCATGAAGATACACTCCGACGCTTTTCGGGTACGGAGTCTTAAAACGCTATGAAAGTGTATCTGCTGAAGGTAAGAAAATTTGAACTTTATGGCTCACCCACGGAACCTATGTTTGCCTATATCGGAAACAGGTATGTAAAAGATATACCGACCCTCACAGTCCGAAAATCCGCTTTCTCTATGGTGGACGGATGCCTGCCACTTATTGCTTTCGGAATGGAGCAGATTCCTGCCAAAGGAGATATGCTCTTCATTACAGGTGGAGAAAAGGATGTACTCTCATTGTATGCACACGGCTTCAATGCGATCTGCTTCAATAGTGAAACGGCACAGATACCGGACAAGTATCATCGAGAGCCTTCAACTTCGCTTTCGGCATATCATACTCTTGTATGATGCAGATGAGACAGGGTGTACGAGGAAGCATAGACAAGCTGAACATTTAGCAGAATACAAGGTTTTGAATCTTACACTCCCACTTAGTGGAACCAAGACGGAAAAGGATATTTCTGATTTCTTTGCTTTAGGCAATGGTGCAAAAGAGCTGAAGGATTTGCTTGCCAAGATGTTCTCAGACCTATACAGCCAAAACCATGATGATGCTTCGCTCTTGTGAGATTGACTACGACAATCCACCGGATATTTCCAAGTCTGTGGTGGCAGTGAATGGTGTCCCTTTGGGAACGCAGGACAATCTGTTCTGCATTACCGGAGGTGAGGGTACAGGCAAGAGCAACTATGTAGGAGCCATCCTTGCCGGAGCTTTGGGAGATAAACGATTGCCGATAGAGAAAACCTTGGGATTGGAGATTACCGCCAATCCCAAAGACTTGTCAGTCCTGCATTATGACACAGAACAGTCCGAGGCTCAACTGCACAAGAACTTGGGCAAGACTTTGCGTAGGGCTTCTGACGGCAGTACCGGAGTTTTGCCATTCCCTGTATCTTGCCTCTCTGTCCCGCAAGGACAGACTGAAACTTATCCGTGAGAGTATGGACTTGTTCCATCACAAGCATGGTGGAATACATCTCGTGGTCATTGATGGTATAGCTGACTCTGATACGTTCCGCGAACGATGAAACGGAAAGTATAGCCATTGTGGACGAACTTACCGCTTGGCAGGGATTTACAATACCTGTATTATCTGCGTATTGCACTTCGTGCCGAACGGCATCAAACTCGTGGGACATATCGGCTCGAACTTCAACGTAAGGCGGCGGGTATCCTTTCCATTGAGAAAGACGACAATCCCGAATACTCGGTCGTAAAAGGCGTTGAAAGTGCGTGACGGAAGTCCGTTGGACGTACCGATGATGCTTTTCGGCTGGGACAAGGACAGAAGACATGCACGTCTATCGTGGTGAGAAGTCCAAGGAGGACAAGGAAAAGCGCAAGACTGATGAGCTTATTGGCGTTGTCAAAGAAGCTCTTCCGAAATTCTTTCAAGCTCACTTACCAAGAACTTTGTGAGGTTCTGATGCGAGATGGAAATCAAGGACAGGACCGCAAAAGAAATACATTGCCTATATGAAAGAGCAGCGTATTTTTGATACAAGATACAAGTGGGAATTATCAAAAAGGAGAATTATGCCATACTTAGATCAACAGCCAGAAGATACATGGCAGAAACGCCTGTTTGATAAACTGAAGAATGTCGGAAGACAAACTCGACCGTCTGCTTGTCCTGCAGGAACAGGATCTGTAGATACGACCATTCACCCTCCATTGAAACCCGAATACTTGGATATCATAGATGTCTCCAAAATTTTGAAAGTGGAACAAAAGACCATTTACAACTGGGTTTGGGCTGGAAAAATTCCTTATCTCAAAGCCAATGGACAGATTACTTTTTCCTTCGGGAAAGAGATAGATGAAATGCTACGGAAACAAAGGGAACGGTGAATCAGATGATCTATTGATTTAATGCTTGTTCAACAAAATTGAGACAAGCATTAAATAATGAACGAAAAATTTGCAGTTTGATTTTTGTTCACTATCTGCAGTGTTCAATCCTATTGAACGACTATAAATATTAGAACAAGATATGTACGGAATACAGATTATGAGATCAGGCGGTTGAGTGCGATATGGGAGACAGTGGAGGATTCTCAAGATGTCATAATCGATGCGCTTCAGCCGGAAACGCCTTCGATGGAACAATACGTCAGAATTGTGGGCATAGAGTTCCGATGCCTTGTTGAAAAATCGAGATAAATGGAACAAATATCCTGCGCATTGAAGAAAAATCAAAGAGCTGTATGGGGACTCACAAGGACCTGCCATATTGGTTGCAAGATATGTACAGCCATCTGTCTATGGAACTTTGCGTAAAATGGAACTTAACTTTGCTGACACGGCAGGTAACTCACAATATACAGTACACGAAGGGCAGGAAAGTGATATTCCACCTTTCTCACACAGGGGAGAAAGCCCCTGTGAATAACAACAAAAACTATCCTATATTCCAAGAAGCAGGCCTGAAGGTAATCTTTTATCTCTTGCAAGCTCCCGAGAATGTGGGCAAATCTTTTCGGGAAATCAAGGAGTATAGTGGAGTTTCGATAGGTACTGTCAAAAATGTGATTGATGAATTGAAGTCCGTAGTTTATTCTTGTAACTCGGAAGAAAAAGAGTTCTGAAAAACGTCGTCTTTTGCTCGATTTATGGTCGGAAAACTATCATCAGATATTAAAGCCCAAGTTGCTATTGAAGCAGCTGGACTTTCGCACACCGGAACAAAAAGAAAAATGGGAAGAAATAGCATTGCCAAATGGTATGTTATGGGGTGGAGAGTGTGCATCTAATTTATTGAATGGTTACCTTACTCCGGAACTTTTTGAACTCTATACAGAGACACCTTTCTCCAATCTGATGAAGACTGGCTGCAACACGGACTACCGAAGGAGTTATTTATGTATATCAGAAGTTTTGGAAAGGCGATGTAATGCCCTGCATTTTGATATATGCCGATTTAGTAAGTAGCGGAGACAGCCGTTGTATTGAAGCTGCAAATAAATTATTAAAAGATGAACTTTCAGATTTCGAGTAAGAAGATTGGCAACCCCTGTTGGTTGAACTGCTAAGAAAAGTCAGTCATTGTTTTTGTTGAGATTGGGCAGGATTTCTTTGTTATCGGGGCTACTGCGCGAGATATTTTAATTCGGCAGTTAGTAGGTATAGGTTCAGGGAGAAAGACGAGGATTTAGACCTCGCCATAGCCATTCCCGATTGGGATGCATTCGAAGAGATTAAGCAGGGCATTATTAGCACAAGGGTTTCAAAAAGACGGACAGATGTATCAACTTTTGGTTCTATGATGGCGACTACGAAATGGACATAGTACCATACGGAGATATAGAAAGAGAAGATGGATACATATACTGGCCTCCTGAGGAGGATATAGCTATGTCCGTTAAGGGGTTTGCTGATGTGCTGAGTGGTGCTATTACCGTAACGATTGACAATGAATTCGACATCAAGATAGCATCGTTGCATGGATTATTTGTATTGAAGTTCAATGGCTGGTTAGACAGGAATATCCAAACGAATAAAGATGCCGTAGATATGGCATTCATTCTGGAAAATTATTTCATTGCTAACTTGAATAGGAACTTGCATGCAGAAGTGTATGATTGGGAAGACTTTGATGAGATTGTTGTCGGAGCTTATTGGCTTGCTTATGACATTGTCGGATTTCTATCAAAAGAGCATCTTTTCCACTATGAGCAATGTCTGCGGAATGAGATAGAGAAAAAGAGAAAAATAGCAGGCTGATACAACAGGTTATAGATAGTAGCAGTGTTTTTTCTTATGAGAAACTGCTCCTCGCATTTCAAAAAATGATTGCCGTATTTGATAAAGTTTTGCATGGTGAAGATTCAGATTGAAAGCTTAAGTATTCCGGCTGGTAAAGAAAATGGAGATTACATTCTCCAACGAGAATTGCCTAATGGAGCAACACTCATTCTACTTGCAGATGGGATGAGTGGTTTGTCGTTGCCGGAAAGTGCTTCAAAAATTGTTTGCGAAGCTATCTCAGAATATTTTGTAAAAACCGATATAATTGATTGTACGGAACATATCCTCAGGAGCATCAAATATGCTGATGAGCGTTTGGCTGCTTTTTGCAAGGAGAAGAAATCCAAGATGGGTTCGGCTTTACTTCTTGTATATATCAGTGATGCTATGTCTTCTACACATCTTTGGGAGATGTGCCATACTATCGAGACAAACAAGGAGAAGTAACTCAACTAACAAACGATGATACCATTATGCAAAGGAGCAGACACTTATCTGACAACTTTGCATTGCGGGAAGAGGTTTTAGAAACCCCATTCAGGTTCAACGTTTGCCATTGAACATGGGTGATTCTCGCTGCTTTGTAGTGATGGCTATTACAAAGTTCATGATATTCCCCATTGTTTTTCACCATAAAGAGCAGACACCTCCAACATTGGTAGATGACGACAGCTCTGTTGTCAGAATAGAAATTATACAATGAATCTGTCAAATTCTCTGATACGGTTTCTCAAAAGCGTCAAACACTTTATTTCAAGTACTTGGCGCTTTTCGATACAATAAGACATTCTACATCTTCCACTTTGGTTTTGAGATAATAACTTTGCTCGTAATGTCATTGTTGTCGGATACATTCTGCTGACTATTGTTCTTGGGAGATGTGGGCAAAGGTATGTTGTCTGTGTTTTTTGAGAATGAATTCTTATAAGAACGGGGTTCTGATATATCATCTACTGATTTACTTTGCTGTATGGCACCATGCTGTGCCTCTTGCCCTATATCCTCTTTTTCCTCCTCCGGTGGAGCAAGGGTAAGTGCAATTCGCCTATCCAGTTCGGCTGCCTCGCCTTTGAGCGTGCGAAGCTCTTCTTCCTTTTTCCAAGAGCTGCCCGCAATGTTGGTGTAAACGTCTTTATTGGCTGCGACCTTTTCCATCTCCTTTTCGTGCGACTCTATTACCTTCGGGATACGCTCCAAGGCGTTAATGAAGTTCTGACACGCAAGTTTAGGATCCGAAGCCAATTTGCCGTTATTGTAGGTATAGTAGATACTCTCCTGCCCCTTTACAAAAAAACGATTTACAGAGCAATCAAATAGGTCTTTGGAAGTGCTCTCCGTCTTGACCATGATAGAGAAACCATAAATCTCACCGATTTTGTTGTACTCTCCTTGGTGCGTGCTTTTTCGTCTATTTCTGCAGACGTGCAGCAATGGCCTTGATATCGGTGCTGTCTTCCACACCTTTGATAGTCAGCTATTGATAGGCACACCTTCCTCATCACGCTCCACACGCTTCTCAAAGAGAGCCAAGTCAGACTGTGCCTCCTTGACTTTGTCTGTATGGAAAGACACGGAACTCTCAATCTCCGCCAACTTGCCCGTTGCTGCATCACGCTCACGGAGGAAGTTCTTACGTTCTGATTCCAAGGTGGTAATCTTCTTGTCAAGTCTTGCTTTTTCTAAAAGGTCGGTATTGCCCGACAGAACGGCCACGTACTCTGAAAAGTTCATTCCGCTGTCCTCGTCCATCGAACCCTCATCAATGGTACGACTACCAAGCGTGTTTGTCTTCAGCTGGTTGATGAAAAGCTGCTTATTATGCAGCAGGTTGAACTTGTAACTGTCCAACGAGCGTTCCACGGCATAGATGATGACATCTACCTTGTTGTCAGCAAACTCCTTGGCGACAAGATTTCCTTTTTCGGATGGCACGCCCATTGCGTTGCTCAAGGTCTGACGGTCGCCACGGTGTATCGAGTTGATGGACCGCTACCGCCCGCTGCTGGGCATTCACACCGGTACCCAACATGGAGGTAGAGCCAAAGATAATGCGGATGTCTCCTCGGTTCATGGCATCGACCATTGCTTTCTTTGCCTTCTCGTTCTTGCATTCCTGAATGAAGCGTATCTCGTATGCCGACATGATAGTCTTCTACCAGCTTACGCTTGATTTCCGAATAGATATTGAAGTCTCCACCGGGCTTATAAGTACCTAAATCAGAGAAAACGAACTGCGTCCCTTTCTGTGCATTATACTTCTGATAGTAGTCATTGAGCAACTTCGCGCAATGGCTCGCCTTGTTGTCGATATGGTCTGAGTATCCGTTTTCATCAATCATGCGTAAATCCAAGCTCATCTTGCGGGCGTAGTCGGTGGCGATGAGCATCTTCGCCTTTTCCTCACTCTCACTCAGCGGTGCACGTCCCAAGAGTGTGGCATCACCCGTCTTGGCAAACCCATCAACTTGCCGATGAACTCTTCCTGCTCGGGCGTGGGCGGTATGTTGTGCAGAATCTCGTTCTTCTCGGGTCTGTCGATACTGATGTCCTTTGCCGTGCGGAAATCGCATATCTCCGCATAAAACGCAGCCAGCTCCGGCACCTTGATGAAGGTACGGTAACGTTCCTTCTGGATAATCTCATTGGTGATGGAGAACTCGTAGTCAGTTGATTTCTTGGCAAAGACGGCTGCCCATGCATCAAAGCTGTTGATGCCCTGCTTCTCCAAAGCCTGCGGGCGCAGATACTTGAACAGAAGATACAACTCCGTCAGGCTATTGGAAATGGTCGTTCCCGAAAGGAAAGTGGCTCCCAAATCCTTGCCGGACCTCTCCTGTATGGTGCGTATGGCAAAGAGCATATTCAAGGCACGCTGTGAGCCGTCGGGATTACCCAAGCCCGACACACGGTCGTGGCGGGTGTTGAACATCAGGTTTTTGAACTGATGCGACTCATCGACAAAGAGGTGGTCAATACCCATCATCTTGAAATCCACAGCATCGTCTTTTCTTTCGGCTATGCTGTCCTGTATGTTCTGTAACTTTGCTTCCAGTGTCTGCTTGCGCTTCTCCAAGCCTTTGAGCATACCACGGGAAATCTCCGCCCCCTGCATACGGAGTACTTCAAGGTTTTCCTCCACGGAGTCCATTTCCTTCTGAAGGATAGCCTCCTGTATCTCCAGTGCCTGCGGTATCATGCCGAACTGCTCGTGCGTGAGGATGATGCAGTCCCAGTCGTTGTTCTTGATGTCGTTAAAAATACGCTGTCGGTTCTGTTTGCTGAAATCGTTCTTGCCCGGATAGAGAATCCTTACATTGGGATAAGCCTTGCGGAACGTGTCGGCAATATCGAAAACGTTTGCCTTCAGTCCGATAATCATCGGTTTGTTTGCCAGTCCCAATCGCTTCATCTCGTAGGCTGCCGTACACATGATGAGTGTCTTGCCCGCTCCCACCTCATGGTCGCAGATGCCGCCACCGTTGGTTTTGAGCATCCATACGGCATCTTTCTGACTCTTGTAAGTCGGCAATGCCCAGTCTTTTTAAGTCAAGGTCAGGAAAACGTCTGATGCGTGCCATCGAAAGTTGGGTCGCACAAAACAGTTGAAAAGACGGTTGTACCTGTCTGCGAGCTGCTGCTTGAAGGTATCGGGTGTCCGTTCGAGCCAATCGACAAAGCCCTGCCGTATCTCTTCTATCTTGGCATTCGCCATCTGTATGGCGTGCCCATCCCTGCACTTTTATAGTCTTGGTCTCTCCCTGTAACCTTGTCCGTCACCTCCTTACTTTTGTTAATGTCGGGAATGGTATTGTGCAGGGCGTGCTTCAGCAGGTTGATACCGTCATAGCAGCGGAACTCCCCCTGCACGGCGTACTTGTGCCAGATATTGGCATTCTTACGGTCGCATGAAATGGAATACTCATCCATATTGGAATGATAGGATACGCCAATGTCCGTCCCGAAGAACTCCGAGGCGAACCTGCCATATACCTTTGAGGGTATCCAACGCTCACCGAGGTTGAAGTCAAGCTCGGCAAAGGGAATGGGCGTTGGAGTGGCTGCACGCAGGGCGGCAAGGCTTAGTTTGGCTTCCTCGTGGTCGGGATGGTCCAAAAGCCACGACTCGATACGTTCCGCCTTCTCTATCACGTTACCCGAAATAAACTTGTCCGCCACCTCATAGCCGCCCTCTTCGGGATTGTAGAAGATGCGTCCCTCCAAAGCTGAAATGATGTCGCTCTCTTCCATATCGGGTAGCAGGGTACTCATATAGTCGAGTTCCACCGAGCCATACTTGTTGAGCGATGCACCCAGTGCTTCCATCGGGTCAGCTGCGACGGTCAGTTCGGTGGTGGCGAATGCCGTGGGATGGTCGAAGATGTCCGCCTTGATATATTTACCGTTTTCGGAGCGTTCCAAGAACAGCATTTCCATGCCCGTGGCATCCATTTTTATCACATCGGTGTTTGTCTTCTGGTTGAAAGTATCTCAACGTAGGACATAGCCGTCATAAAGGCGGTTGAGTTTCTCGCGTTCTTCCTTGTCCTCGGTCCTGTTGTTTGCTTCATAGTCATAGAGGCGATGATAGCACTCCCGTATCTCGATATAGCTTTTGAGCCGTGATAGCTGTGAATAAGGCAAGTCCATCGGATTGAAGGTGGGATGCCGGTTCAAATCAGAAAGAAAACCGACCTGCCCTTTCTGCACGACAATGGAGCCGTCCCTCAAATGCGAGTCGGGCGATGAGAGAAAGGGACGCGGCGAGGAATCAAACTCCTTTTTCACCTCCGCTATCGGTTGTGGTTTTCGCTCTTCGGCTTCATTCATGAAGTCAAAGAGAGATGGCTCACGATATGAGGGGGAGGCAATCTTCTTATTACCCTTTCCTCTGGTCTTACGCCCTGGAGTGGCTGTAGGTTGTTTTTCGCTCTCCTTTCCTGCTTTGTTTTCCGGTTGCTTTTGAGCTGTCTGCACCTGCGATTTTGGAGCTTCTTTAATCTCGCTGTTCATGCGCGTTACTTCCTGCGTCCAGAGATTGTATTCCTCCGGAGCGAACAGTGAAGGCTGCTCCGTTTCCTGTCGCTCGTCCATGCCGTCCATCACCGGATGATGGTCATCGTCGAAATAGACCATTTGGCCGTTCATCTCCCGCGGAGACTCCACATCGGTACGGATTTCCTTCACATCCTGCTCATACTGACGGTGAAGGGTCAATGTGGGCACACCTTCGGGGAGCAGGCTCATGGGATATGTGGTCGATAGCCAGCACGGTTTGCCCATCAGCCTTTTTCTCCGACTTGCTCCCCTGACCTTTTCTATTTGAACTTCCTCCTTCTCCTCCTTTGTGGAAAGGTTATCCTCTATGGTCTGAGTCTGAACTTCGGGCGCAGCCTCTTCCTTGATTTCCTTGGTAATCAGCTCCTTGGTATATCGTCCTTGACAATCTCTTCCAGTTCTGGCAATCTCGTACAGTTTCTTGGGACTAAAATATAAGTCCCGTTCAATACCTAACCCATGTATCTTGACTTCCCTCCATTTCGTCAAGCGACATATTGCCCAGCTCCCAGCCGTAGCCCATCGTAACAGCACCGAAACCGATGCGGGTCTTGGGGTCATACTCAAGAGGTAAGCTGTATAAGCTCCCATCGGGAAGAAATAGCGGGCATAGGCGACTTTATCGCCAATCAGTTCTTTTTCCGTGCTGTACAGTTTTGGGCAACTGTTTCCTGATACTGTCGGGCATGAGGTTATAGGCATCGTTTATACCCTTGTCTTCTGTCTTTATCCTCTCTGTTTCTTCTTCCCGACTTATGGTAATACCCAACTTGCGGAGTTGTTTCTCCACTTCTGCCTGCCGCTCTTCTTCTGTCATAGGTATACCTGTCCCATAGAGCTTTTCGGTCAAACGTTGTTCCATTTCCAAGGAGAGTAGTGTTCGATACTCTCCGCCATATCGTCAATGCTGCCATTGAAGTGATACTCCCATGCCGGTTTGCCGTATGGGTCCCTGCCCATCGTGCGCTCCGAGGCAATGGTTCGGTGGGCTATGTCCTTCCATTCACCGTCAAAAAGCGAATTGTGCTTGAATACGACAGAAGAACCTTCGGCTATGGGAGCGGATACGGACTCCACAAATTGCTGTTCCATGCCCTCGCCGATAGTCTTGCCCGACTGCTTTTGCAGGACAATGAGGTCGCTGCCCACTTCCGTTCCAGCATTCTCAGAGAACATACCTGATGGCAGTCGGAGAGCGGAGATAAGACGACTGTTCTGCATGAGATAACGGCGTATGGCTTCATTGCGAGGGCTGTCTAATACGCCCTGTGAGGTGATGAATGCCAGCAAGCCGCCTTCCTTGATGCAGTCCAGACCTTTCACGAAGAAGTAATTGTGAATGGCTCGTGTGGATTCACGCTTGAGAATGTCTTTTCCCTTGCTGTACTCCCGGTCATAGACCATGAAATCACCAAAGGGAATGTTACTTGTTATGAGGTCGTACTTGTCCTTGTCCTCCAACTCTCCGATGGCTTCAAAGGGGGCTTGGCGGACGATGATGTTGCCTTGCCCATAAGGATGAATGGCTTGTGAGATACGGGCAGTGAGCAGGTCTTTTTCCATTGCATCGACCGTACCGGCTTTTTGTCGCAAAGATTTTCAGTAAAAGCGCCCATGCCCGCCGATGGGATCCAAGCATCGACGTATGGGTACATCTACCGAAGAGAATGCGTCTGCAATGGCAGCAACGATTCGGGTATCGGTATAGAAGGAGGTTAGCACGCTTGCCTTGATGCTCTCCCAATAACGTTTGGCAGTATTGGCATCGACGGCATCACGGTAAATCATCTGTTTGAGCCTTTGGGTAGGCTCGAAGAGGTGTTGCTCCGACTTGCTCCAATAGCGAATGTCATCGGGACTGTCGCATCGGTTCAGTACGCATTTCAAGCCACCGAAGCCCTGATAGTCGTGCAATATGCCTTTCTCTGCTTCGGTGGCTTCGCGGCGTTCTTTTTCCAGGCGCAAGACCACACGGATAGCTTCCGTGTTGGCTTGCAGGACTTCTTTCTTATTGTATGCCATAGTGTTTTCTTTTAATAAAGTGGAGGTAAAAAGGTCGGCAGGTAATACTTGTATCTACCAACCGATATCTGTTCCTCTCTGTTTCTGTCGGGATTATCTCCCTTTTTGTTTTCCTTTATTGTTCTCAAATTCAAAGGAAGTGGCGTAGTCTTCACCCAGAACAAGTCGGGCATTGAACTTCTTGCCAGCCTTACTGGTCAGCCCTTTAAGGATAGGCGTACGACCAGAACTTATCAAGTCACGGATATTATCTTCAGAGAGATGTATGCCGCAGACTTCACGAAATACGTGGAAACCACAGGTTTCATGCCTGCACTTGGCTACCTTGGCATAGATGCCGACACTCTGCTGTCCGCACTTTGGGCAGCGGTAGACAGGATAGGACTTCTGCTCTGAAGAAAGCGAGAGGAGTTCCTCGCAGATTGTCCCCACGTATGAATTAATGCCCTGTGCGAACTTTTCAGATGGCATCTTTCCTGCTTCAATAGCAGCAAGTGCCAGTTCCCAACTGCCTGTCATCTCCGCATTGGCAATCTTCTTGTCTTTGACAATCTCATAGACTGCCAAGCCTTTCTCTGTCGGAACAATGGCTTTCTTCTCCTGCGGATATAATCACGGAGGATAAGCGTTTCGATGATATTGGCTCTTGTGGCTGGTGTGCCGATACCACATTCCGCCATCGCTTTCTTTCTCTCTGCATCCTCAACCTCTTTACCGGCATTCTCCATAGCGGAGAGCAGGGTGGCTTCGGTATAGAGCGGTTTCGGCTTGGTCTTATGCTCGGTGATTTCGGCATTGACAAGTGACAGGACTTCTCCCTTCCGTTAAGCTAGGGCAATGAAGATAAGATCTGTTCATCGTCATCTTCTTTCCATCTTTCATTTCTGAGTGTCAGCGCCTTTCTGCACGTCTTTCCAACCCAAAGAGATTTGTCGGCACGCCTTCCAAGTAAAGGTATTGGTGCCGTCCGTGAACTTCACCTGCATACGTTCTTCCTCTGAGTCGGGAGAGAAAGCCTCTAAAAAGCGAGTTACTACCATTTGATAGATGGTCGCCTCGTCCGCCGACAAGCCCGGAAGGTGTTTCTCCTGTCGGGGATAATGGCGTGGTGGTCGGTAACTTTGGCATTGTCCACCGAATGGCGGTTAAGCGGATTTGATAGTGGCATGCCTATCTTGCGCAGCAGGACGGGTACTTCCTCAAAGACATCCTCACTGATGTATCGGCTGCCTGTGCGGGGATAGGTCGTGATTTTTCTTCTCATAGAGGCTCTGGGCTATCGAGAGGGTCTTGTCTGCTGAAAAGCCGTGGCGTCTGTTGGCATCCTTCTGCAAGGCAGTAAGGTCGTACAAGAGTGGTGGCGCGGTATGCGCTACCTGTTTTGTGACCGACTCTACTGTAAGCCGGCTCTGACTGCGAAGTGCAGCGAGAGCAGTCTGTGCCGATGCTTTATCCTCATAGTCTTCACAGCCAACGGCTTTCAGCGACATGCCCTCTTTCTCCGTGAAAGCAGAAAGTTTCCAATAGGGTGCGGAAGAAAAATCACGGTTCTCTATGTACCGACGGCAGACCATAGCAAGGGTTGGGGTCTGTACCCGTCCCAAGGAATAGCCGCCTTTGCGAGCAATGGACAGCGCACGACTTGCATTGATACCCACGAGCCAGTCGGCTTCGCTTCTTGCCTTGGCAGAATGATAGAGGTTGTCGTAATGGCTTCCGCTCTTGAGATTAGAAAGCCCCTCACGGATAGCTCTGTCCGTGAGTGAAGAAATCCAAAGGCGGTCGAAGGGTTTTCGGCAATTGAGATAGGAATAGATGTATCTGAAGATAAGCTCACCCTCCCGACCTGCATCGGTAGCAACGATGATGCGGTCTGCCTTGTCGAAGCAGGACTTCGGATGACCTTGAGCTGTTTGAGTGCTGCAGGGTCGGATATATACCCTTGTCCTTACGCACTTGGCGGACGATCAATTGGAAAGGATTGGGACGGATGGGCAGGTCTTCGGCTTTGTAGGCAGAAAAACCGTAGGCTTCGGGCATGGCAAGGGCGATGAGGTGTCCCATTGCCCAAGTAACAAGAGTAACCGTTGCCCTCCATGTATCCGTCCTGCTTACTATCTGCCCCAAGAATGCGGGCAATGTCTCTGGCTACCGAGGGCTTCTCGGCAATAATACAAGTTGTCATAGTGATAAATGGAATTTAAGGGTTACATCTTACGTCCACGGGACTTCTTTCTGTTTGTTCTCGTCCTGCTTTCTGCTTTCTGGGCGGCAGTAGGGCTGTCTGTCCCGTCTTCAGTGGCTCATTCACATTCTTGGTGGCTTCGTTGGTCTTGCCGTGGTTATTCACGGCTACCTGTGTCTTGTGTTCTTCGGCTACGGCAACCACCTTTTCTTTGCCGGTTTCCTGCTTCTTGTCAGGATTCCACTTGTAAAAACGTGGGCGGTTCTGTTCCTTGTCCATGCGAACGTATGCGTTGAAAGGTTGTCCCCTGTTTGTCCACCATATTCTTTAGATATAGTGTACGACCGCTATCCAAGGCTTCACGTTGTTTTTCTGATAGTTCCAGTCCACAGAGCTTATGTGGGTACGCCTTGCTGCTGTGTCTGTTTGTGTTCCTGTCGTTCTCTTAAACTCTTGTTGTCGCCAAAGATAAACTCAATGCCTTTTCGCTCGGCATTGACCTGCAACGTGGCATTAAAGACTTTCCACTCTTGGCGGTCATGCCTTCCACCTTCACGGCTTTGCCCTTCCACAAGGTCTTTATACTGCTGGTCAGAAAGCGTAACGCCCTTGATTTCCTTGGGAATGTTCACACGGTCGGCACGCAGGGCGATGATTTCATTGGTCTGCGGATCGATGGAGACGTAGGCAGAGAAAGGTCTCGCGTTCTTAGGTGTTATCTCGATGGTCTTGCCCGAGATTTGCCCGTAGTGAGTAGTTGCTCCTTTTCTTCGGGAGAGAACTTGTAACCCATATAGGGAAAAGTCGAGCTGTGGCTCTTTCTCAGAGGATGGATAGCCAAATCCGATGTTGCCGTCGCCGTCCGTACGGAATGCAAGGCGTGCATCGGTATAGATGGTGGTGTCACCCATCGGGATGGCAATCGTAATGAGGTTGCTCTTCTGCCAAGTGAGCATCTTTTTCCAATTCTCCACTCTGCTCCAATCGCTCACGGGAAAGTCCGAGATTGCTCGAGCATGCTTCCAATCCAACTCTTTCGGACTCGTCAATGGCGGTGGCGTTCTTCTGCTTTGGGCAGATAGTCGTCAAAGCGCACTGCCCATCTCTGCCAGCTGCTGCTTTGCTTTCAGGCTTTCTCACGGCTTTTGCAGCATGGTGCGCAGGTATGTCCACGCTTTGCTCCACATTGTCTGCCACTACCTTGTACAGTCCCGAAATGAGTCGGCTATTAAACTGTTTGAGGAAGTTGGTCATGAAGTTCTTCAGAAGTCCGTCCTTTGTTGTTGAACTTCAAGAACGCTGCCTGATTGGACAGCGTAGCTTCCGTTGTTTTGAGGTTTCCCCTTGTCATCAATACCCGAGACAACTAGAAAGTTTGCCCTGCATCCTGCTCGTTCTTCACTTCCGTGCGGTCTTCCAAGACCAGCACATAGTTGTCATTGCTGTTTGATTCCATTGCTTTCGATAATTTTTAATGATGAATACTGTTATCAAGCAGCTAAATTATAGGTATATGAAGAGATTGGAAAACTTTTTGGGAAAAAGCGGGAAATACAGGGAAAAACAAGAAGCCATTATCCGAATCTGTATGGAAAAGCGGATAATGGCATGTTATAAAAAAATATGAACGTTTCCGGTGGAGGATCTTATTTATTTATTTCCTCCGTGTTTCGAATATTCTTTTTCTATCAATAAATTGATGAGAAATTTTCTGCAAGTCTTGGTCAGTGGGTACATTGAGTTTCTTGCGGATGTGGTTACGCGTCACGTCGACGTTGTTTTCGGTTTTGTCAGTAGCAGGCCGATTTCGCCCGCTTCTTTCCCCGCGAGGATAAGGCGGCACACATCCGTTTCTGATTTTTAGTCAGACAGGGAAAGTGGTGCCCCGAGATCGCAGTCGTCCATCAAGTGGCTTTTTTCAGATGCAGGCGCACGGCGTTGACGAGGTTCCGTTGCGATGTCGGCTTGAGCATGGAAAACAGGCGGTCGGTGTCCTCGGGCGAGGGGTGGTCGTTTCCGCTCATGCGCAGATATGCTTCTATTTCCCGTCTGTTCAGCCTGACGGCGTGCATCAGTGCCGTCTCACGGTGATGCAGGTCGGTATTCTCCTTCGACACGCTCATCACATTGTGTCGCAGCAGTTCGCCCAGCGCACAGAGGAAAAACTGCACGAAGAGGAAAGAAACCGAACAGGCGCCAAAGCGAAGGCTCTTGAAGATAGGCTGCCACACAACCGTAGCCAATCACACTGATAGCAGAGACGATAAAGGGAGTAAACCGGACAAAAGCTCAACACAAGGAAGAAGACGGCCAGCAGCGACGTTATCTGATTGATGAGGATGAGTTGCAGAAAATGGTCGGGACGTACGGTGGCGAAATAAAAAGAAACGCATGGCAATGGTACACTGCGCCACGAGCACCGTGAGTGAAAAAGGCCTTTGGAAAGCGTCAGCTGCTGCGTGAGATAGAGCGACAGCGAAAGAAGGCATGCCGCAGGTGTATGCCGCTCATGGAAAGCGGCAGCCAGTCGTGCGAACCTCCCAAGCCCTCATGAACTGCAAGGAGATGACGGTAAACAACGAGAAGGGAGTGGAGCAAATACACGATGACGCGGTGCCGCTCAATGGTGTTTGTAGTGCGCGACCGTAGGAATGCCGATACCTTTTTCTGTGAGAGAATGAATGATCATTGTTGCTGTTTTTTTACTTTTTATAACGACTGCAAAGATACGTTTTTATTTTTCTCTTTCCCAAGCTTTTTATTAAGTGTTTTTAAGGGATGATTAAGGCTTTTTAAGGGGTGAAAGAAACCTTTTAAAATGGTCTTTTCTGCTCATAAATCCTTAAAATAACAATTCGCTTTTATGTTATTTTTTGCATCATCTTTTGCTGCTCTCGCAAAGATTTTTCTTGTGGAATTAGCTCAGAAGAGCACTATTAGCATAGCGAAATTCAGCAGAAAGGAATGTGAAAATGAGAAAAATGAGAACGTAGAAATATATTTTAATTCATAATTAGCGAAAAAGAGTTATTCATAAAAGAGAATGAGATTATGGCAAATGAAAAAAACAACAGGCATCAATCAGAGGATCAGGCTCAGCACCTACCTCTTCGTCCTGATACTAGGTGGCACGGCAGGAGATAGAAACATTGCTCAAACAGGGCTGTCGTTGCTACAACCTGAGGGATATACTTTAGAGGGAAAAGGACGAGAAAGCTGATTGCGTCCATGAATCTGAGAAACTGAACATATATGAAATATACTGGAAATGAAACATTTTATCACATGCTGTTTGTCATTGCACTCTCGCAGGAGAAATGTATGCTGCCACTCCGTCAGACTCCATCCGCAAAAGAGATGAAGCACCTCAAAGGGAGAAAAAAACTTTTGCAGGCCTACCATAATCTTTTGCCGGTTGGCAGCTGCCGAAGATAATATGGGCTATGAATTACGCTGCATCCGTGAATATCTTGCCGAATCCTTACGCCAAAAAGACAAGGAGGCGGAAGCCCAGGCGCGTCACCCAGTTGTATTGCTATTACAACTACGAGATGACCGACAGCATTAGCTACTATTTGCCCGAAAGTCCCTCAGTGCCATGAAAAAGAACGGCACATGGGATTATTACTACAATGCGTGGAACGTGCTGATTGAGAGTTATCTCTACGAAGACAAGGTGCAGACCGCATTGCTTGAAGCGCAAAAGATGTATGCCGACGCGCGAAAAAGAAAGAGCAACTATGGATTGGGCACTTCCACCTACGGCATGGCATGCATCTATCAGACAATGGGACGCTTTCCGCGAAGCCGAGAAGACCATCGAGGAGAGCATCGCCGCCCTTTCCAAGGCCGATGAAATCTCTCACTGTTTCTCTGCCTACAACGTCTTGGGCGAAACGCTCGACGGACTGCGGAAATATGAAAAGCTAAGGAAGAAATGCGCAGAATGGAAAGCGGTCATCGACAAATACAAGAACGAAGCCCTGCGAAAAGGCTACACACCCTCGCTCAACGGACGCTATCTCTACTGCACGCTGGCAACAGCCGTCGCTGAATTGGAAACAGGCCATTACGACCGTGCCAAGGGATTGCTGCAGCTCGCCGATAAATATGCCGAGGGACGCAAAGCCGTCGCCCGATTCAAGCTCCTTCAAGTGAAAGCCCGCTACTATGCAGCCACAAAACAGTACGACCGGGCCATTGCCTGCAACAACGAGAACATAGGCATCATGACTGCCGCCGGCGACTCCGTCAGCTTGCTCACCGTGCAGATGCAGCAAGCCGACCTCTACACCGAGGCCGGGCGATACAAGGAAGCCGCAGAATTGTACAGACTCGTCATCCCACATAAAGACAAACTGCGCAACACCGAGCTTGCCAAGCAGCTTGACGAACTGCGCACCATCTTCGAGGTTGACAAGCTCACACTCCGGAACGAGGTCATCACAACACGGCTCTATCTCTCACTCATCATCGTGGCATTGCTGCTTGCCACCGTCGTACTTTACATCATCTACACCCGCCGCTTGCGCCGCAAAAACAGGGCTTTGTACGACTCCATTCTATTATACCGCAAGGCGGAAAGCGACATGGAGACTCGCGGCAAGGCTCGTTCCCGAGGAAGAACTCGACCGTGAAGGGAAAAATCTATCGCCAGTTGTGCGAGCTGATGCAGAAAGAGAAATCTATAAAGACACGGAGTTGAACCGCGACATTCTCTCAAAGCGGATTGGAACAAATGCCGTCTATATCACCAATGCCGTGCGCAAGTATGCCGATGGAGCCACAATCAACGAATTTATCAACGGCTACCGGCTGCGACACGCGGCATCGCTGCTCACCAACAATCCCTGACTTGAACATCAACGAAGTGGAATATAGGTCAGGATTCAATTCCCGAGCCACATTTAACCGTTGTTTCCGGGCTTTCTTCGGGATGTCGCCTTCAGAATACAAAGCTGTTTCCAAAGAAAAAAAGAAAACGCGAAAGGGCTCATCCGATGAGAGAGGCATAGGTGTTCCGGACATTTATAAATCGTCAATTCTTAGTGAATTACAAATATGATACAAGTTTTTTTCAAATATGAAACGCCCTGTTGGGTCTTCGTGGAATAATTTTTGCAACAGAATCAACAAACAGCAAAGATGAAAAAAAGAACTGTTGGGTATATATCTTTAAGAAATGAAACCGGAGAAATCATCATCGGCTTTTTCGGTCGATATGGATGAAAAGTTCACCGAAATCGCCACGCGAAAGGAAAAGCTGTCTTATCTCCGTCCGTTTGAAGAACCGTTCGACGGCTTTGGCGCACAAAGCATCTTTTTGGATTCCCTTTCCAAAGATACGATCAACCTTCTCGTACGACGTAATCGGGAACAGACAGAAATATACAAGGAAGTCTTCCGGAAAAACGCAGTAACTATCCCCCAAAAACAACCAAAAGAATATTTAATTTTTAATTTGCAATTTAGTATGAAAAACAAACCAACAAACATCATTCAGAGGCTCTGCCTCTTCCTGTTCGTCCTCGTGCTGGTCCCGGCACGGCGTTGGGCGACAGATTATGGTCGTTTAGGGACTATGAGATATTCCGCTCACGCGAAACCGTGAAAAAAGTAGGCAAGAAAAAGCACGGTAGGAACACTCCGACAGGGAAGGGTGGAAATCACGTTCAGCGATTGCAAAGACCACCAGTGGAACGGGCAGCGAGTGCCATCTATGAGCTGGCAAAAGGGCTCTCACATCACCGTAAAGGCCGACGAAGGGCTATGCCATCCGCTGGATCATCCTGCGCGATACGGAGGGTGGAAAGCGACTATGACGACACGGAAGGCATCTAGCGCATCGAGCAGCGTTACATCGCACTATGCCTATTACTTCGAGAAGAATGCCATCTCGAACGCGCATATAAGGGACGCAATGAAATGGTCTCACGACGACGACAACAACATCGTTGTTCTACAATTATGATGCCCCGGAAAAAGTTGTCGAGATCTCACCCACAACAATAAAGATTGGACCAGTTCAAGGTGCGCGACATCATCGTGGGTTACGTCAGGGCACCCAAGGTGAGGTTCGAGGATAGGTACGATATGTACTACATGATCCAGGGTTTTTATCGCCCAAGCCCTCAACTAGGATGATCACAGACGGTCATGTCGAGTACAAGCTGGCAACAACGATATTGTGAAACCGTCAACGCGAACGGATTAGCTAAAGTTCATTGCGCCCTGAACGGTAGTCCTCACCGCCACTTTTGCCGTGCCAGTGAGAAAGTGTGCCAAAGCGTCAGTGCAGCACGACGATCACTACGAAGCGCGACCGCGTAACCTTCAACTACCGCTCGAGCGGTCTGCCCTACGAGTGTTTCGGCAACACCTCTTACAGCATACACACTATCTCTATAATTAGCAAAACAAAGAGCGGCGAGAATGTGATATACCTTACAAAGAGTCCTATCAGGTTACGCAATGCAGCAACAACGCCGTCCTGCCGCTCACGATAAATGCCTTATCTCAAGTTCGACGGCACGGCAGGCGAGACGTTACCATCACCCTCACGCGGAAAGAAACGATCTTTACGAGGCGAGCATCTTCTCGCACACCTTCATCAGTAGCGCACGGACCAATACGGGGCACGATGCTCATCAAGGACGCCCAACGAATGGAAGCGTATTCGCTCAGATCTGGTCAACGACAGGGCATGACTAGCTCAACGCCACGACTCGAAGCCGACATCAACCTCGGCTCGGACATCGCGATGGCGGGAACTGACCGTCACAGGTACTGCCGGCACCTTCGACGGACAGGGACCATACGCTGAAGTTCAACTGAATAGCGGCGATCAGAATAACGATAGCCCCTTTCCACAGAGTGGAGAACGCCACTATCAAGAACCTGCGCACCGAGGGAGCATCAGTCGAGCAGTACTATCTCTGTCAGGATTGATTTGACGACGCGTATGGCGACACCACCATCTCGGGCTGCGTCAGCGCGGTGAACATCACGAGCAGCTATTCGGCAACGGATGCGACGCGGCGGGCATGATTGATATGCATAGGCAGCAATGCCCAGGTCACCATCACCGACCGCGTCGTCAAGGGCAAGTTCCACGCCACGACGGAGTCAGGCAGGAGAGACATGGGCGGATTTGTAAAAATTTACCAGTATGGCACCTGCACCCTGAACAACCGCCTCTACATCGGCGACGAACAACGCCACCAACGGCGGCCACACCTTTCGTCGACCTCTCAACGCCACCCTCAACAACTGCTACTACCTCAACACCTGCGGCACAGCGCAGGGCGACGAAGATAACCGAGGAGCAGCTCAAGAACGGCGAGGTGGCGTATAAGCTGCAAGCCCGCAGAAACAACATGGTGTGGGGACAGGAACTCAATAAGGACACCGAGCCCCTGCTCACCACCGACGGCGCGAAGCGGGTCCGCAAGGTGGAGTTTACCTACAACAGCCAGGTAAAAGCCACGCGCTATGCCAACAGCGGCAAGACCATCTACGGCTCCATGCCCACCTTTACACCAAAGGACCTCCTTGGCAGCGACTACAACGAGCACCATTATTACTCCGGAATCGCCTTTGAGGACGGCTTCAACGGCTCAACCACCGTCAACACCGACCGGACCGTGGCAGTAACCTCACCGAAAAAGGACTACTACGAAATCGCCTCGAAAGGAGAACTGGAAAGAGTTCTGCGACATCGTCAACGGCGGACAGAACGCTGTCGACGCCAAGCTCACGCGCGACGTCAACCTCGGCTCGGGACATCAACATGGTGGGCAAATGATCGAAAAGAGTACGCCGGCACGTTCGACGGGACAGGGACCATACGCTGAAGCTCAACTGGAATAGCGGCGATCAAACGGGCTACATAGCCCCTTCAAGACTGTGGAAGGCGCCACCATCAAGAACCTGCGCACCGAAGGAGAGATAACCTCAAAGCGAAACAGTTTTTTTGTCAGGATTGTTTACGAGTGCCTATGGCACCACCACCCATCTCGGGACTGCGTCAGCGATGTGAACATCACGAGCAGCTATAACGATAGCGGATGCGACGCGGCGGGCATGATTTGAATGTGTAAGAAACAGATGCCAATGTTACCATCGACTGACTGCGTCGTCAAGGGCAAGTATCAACGCCACGACGGAGATAGGCAAGAGATATATGGCGGATTTGTAGATAATCAGTATGGCACCTGCACTCTGACCAACTGCCTCTACTCGGCAGCGAGCAACTGCTACATGGGGCTACACCTTCTGCACGAACGCTTTACTCCGGCACCACCACTCACCAACTGCTACTACCTCAACACCTGCGGCAAGGCACAAGGCACGAAGATAACCGCCGAGCAGCTCAAAAGCGGCGAAGTGGCATATAAGCTGCAGGGCGGCCGCACCGACAAGTGCTACTGGGCACAGCAGTTGGGCAAGATGCCCGACTTCTACAACGCAGCCGACAAGAGCAAGGCGAACTACGTGTACTACGACGCGGCAAAGAAACGGCTGGGCGTGCGACGACTTCCGCCTCACCGACGGCACGGCCGTTGCCCATCGGGCTCGACTTCACCGCCGCCACCGTTACCTACGAGCGCAAACTTCAATGGCACGCAGAAAGCCACGCTGTGTCTGCCTTACGACTTGTCTGCTCAGGGCTTCAAGGCCTACACCCTCTCGGGCGGCAACAAAAACGAAGTCCATTTCAAGGAAGTGGACGACAAGCTCACGGCATACACGCCGTATTACATCACGGCTAACGGTATGCCACAGTTCGGCGGCAGAAACATCGAGGTGAAAGCCTACAAGGCCGACAAGATGACGACCCCCGCCGCAGGTTACAAATTCACGGGTACGGTAGCCGGCGTGAGCAACGCCACTGCTGCTGCCGACAACGCCTACATTCTGCAGGACGACGGCAAGTTCCACAAGGTAACGACGACCAATTCCGCCGCCACCATTCCTGCCTACCGTGCCTACATCATCTGTCCACCGCAGGCGTCAGGTGCCAAGCAGCTCTCTGTCGTCCTCGACGGCGAGACCACCGGCATCGGCAGCACGACGAACGAGGCGACCGACGGAAAGAACGGTCCGGTGTATGACCTGCAAGGCCGCCGCGTGGCCGATCGCCTCGATGACGCACGCCACCGGCTGCCCGCAGGCGTTTACATCGTAGGCGGACGCAAGGTTGTTGTGAAATAATGTCTCTCTTCTTATCGGGGGGGCGCTCGCCCACAGGCGGTGTGCTCCCCCGATACCCCGCAACCCATATATATAATTAAGGTGAAAACGACAAACGCCGACATCAAGCGCTACAAGGAGCAGGTGATGACGCGCGGCAAGAAAAAGGACGACGACCGACCCGAGAAGTACGGCGGCGACAACACGACGACCGCCCGCACGGCCGACACGCTTACGGCAGCGGACGAGAATTCATAAAACAAAACTTTTACCAAAATAATAAGCAAAATGAAAACAAAAAATTTAATCGAGAGGCTCAGCCTCTTCTTGCTTGCCCTCGTGCTGACGATGCCGACGTGGGCACAGGGCAGCTCCGGAAACGAGAGCGAGACCATTACGATTGCCTCGAAAGAAGACTGGAAAGCGTTTTGCGATCGGGTGAACAGCGGACAGACCACCCTCAACGCCAAGCTGACGCAGGACGTGGATCCGGCGAGGAGATCGTGATGGCAGGAACAGCCGACCCTCTTACTATAACTCTTTTCTATTACACTCGCACGTTCGACGGACAGGGACATACGCTGAAGTTCAACTGGAATGCGGGCAAAGATGACCGAAATCGCCCCCTTCAAGTATGTGAAGGACGCCACGATCAAGAACCTGCGCACCCAAGTGGAAGATCACGAAGAAGGGTTACGGCTTGTCCGGAATGGTTCGTATAGCCTTGGGCACCACCACCATCTCGGGCTGCATCAGCGACGTGGACATCACGGGGGGACGGTAGTTTGGATGATCCCAGCCGCGGGCATGGTTCAAGCTGTAGGCTACCAGGCCTCGGTTCATATCACTGACCGCCTCGTCAGCGCAGCATCACCGACAATGCGGATGAAAGCGAGAGAGCGATGGCCGGCTTTTGGTCTTTTTCTAATGAGTGGCACCCTACATCGCTGACCTCGCTGCCTCTACGTCGGCAAGAACAACGCCACCAGCGACAAATACAGCAAACACCTTCAGCACGGACGGCTACGGCGCCACCTTCACCGACTCGTTACCATCTCAACACCCTGCGGCAAAGCGCAGGGCGATAAGATCACCGAGGAGCAGCTGAAGAGCGGCTACATGGCCTATAAGTTGCAGAAGGGCATCGCGAGTCGAAAAACAGGTGGGGACAGACGCTCGGCACCGACACCGATTCCGCAGCCTACCACCGACGCCAAGAAAGCGGGTGTACGAGGTGAAAGTTCGTTCACAACGGCGAGGTGAAGGCAACGCGCGTATGCCACCGGGCGGCAGACGTACGGCAGCATGCCCACCTTTACCGCAAAGGAAATCTTAGGGCACGGCTACAACGCTCATCAATCAGCTATCGCCCTGTTTGCGCCGAGCGGCTTTCAACGGCCGACCATCCTCATTTACGCCGACCGACCGTGGCAGTAACTGTCATCAAAACAACACTACTGCGAAATCGCCACGAAAGAAGACTGGAAGCAGTTCTGGCGACCTCGTGAACGGCGGACAGAACACCGTCGACGCCAGGATGACCGAGGACGTCGACCTCGGCGAGGACATCGCGAAAGGTAGGGAACTGCTCCAACCCTTATGCGCGGCACGTTCGACGGGCAGGGGACACACTGCATCACCGTCAACTGGGAACTGACCGGTCGGCTAACGACGTCGTCTCTTCGTAGAGTGAGACGCCACCATCAAGAACCTGCGCACCGAAGGGATGCATCCGGTCGAACAGTTTTCCATCTGTCGGGACCGATTGACGAGCCTATGCGGGAGAAAACACCGTTACGAGCGCTGCGTCAGCGACGTGAACTCACGACCAGCGACGCGAACAGCCTCATGCGACGCCGCAGGGCATGATGCGCTAGTATACAGCACCGATGGCCGCGTCACCATCAGCGACTGCCTCGTGCCGGCGCTCGATCAACGCCACCACCGAGACAGCGGGCAGAAAGGCATGGGCGGCTTCGTATTTATTCAACGACGGCAGCTGCATCATCGAACAACTGCCTCTACGCCGGCACGAACAACGCCAGCGGAGGCTACACTTTGCCTCGGACTCTGACCCCAAAGCCACCACCACGCTCAACAACTGCTACTACCTCAACCCCTGCGGCGAAGGCACAGGGCACGCAGGTAACCGCCGAGCAACTCAAGAACGGCTATGTGGCTCATAAGTTGCAGGGCACGCGCGAGGAAACCGTGGGGACAGGTGCTCGGAACGGACACCATTCCGCAACTCACCGCCGAGGCTGCAAACAGGGTGCACGAGGTGAAGTTCACCCTCAACGGCAAGGTGAAGGCCATGCGTTACGCCAACAGACGGTCAGACTGTCCAGCCTGCCCACCGTACAGGAGTTGCTCGGGCGCTGACTACGCTCCCAACATTACCTACGCGCTCAGCTTTGAGGGCGGCTTCTCGGCGTCCTCCACCGTTACCGGCAACACCACCGTGGTGGCAAACGTGGTCTTCAAAGACATCAGCATCGCCACGAAAGGAAGACTGGAGAGCGTTCGGCGACCCTCGTATTGTCCGGGGAGGGAAAACTCAACGCCAAGCTCACCGCCGACCTTAACCTCGGCACGGAGATCCTGAAAATAGGCAGCGAGAGCACCGGCTATTCCGGCACCTTCGACGGACAGGGGCACACCATCACGATCGATGGGACGGTTACGGCGGTGATACTTCGCGCTGTTTCCCATGTAACAGACGCCACCATCAAGAACCTGCGCGTATCGGGGGCAGATGACGACCGACGCTCCCTATGGGCGTATTCTTCATTGACGGGTGGCACCACCATTTACGAGCACTGCGTCAGCGACGTGAGAATCACCAGCGGCAACACGAACAGCTCCCTACCGCGCCGCAGGAATGGTGCGCGCAGCATACAGCGAAGGCAAAATCACCTTCAAAGACTGCATCGTGGCCGGCGACCTCAATGGCACCACCGACAACAGCAGGCAGGGGCATGGGCGGACTTCGTATGTTCTCAAGCTGACGACGCCACCTGCACCTTCAACAACTGCCTCTACACCGGCACGAACAATTCCAAAGGCGGCTACACCTTCGCCCCGAACCCCACGCTCAACAACTGCTACTACCTCAACCCTTTCGCCAACACGCAGGGCGAGCGGATAGTCGAGAAACAACTCAAGAGCGGCGAGGTGACATATAAGCTGCAGGGCGACCGTACCGATAGCTGCCACTGGGCACAGGTGCTGGGCGAATGGCCGGGCCTCTACCGCGAGGCCGACAAGGCGAAGCCGAACTATGTGTATTATAACAAGGAGAACAACGGCTGGACGTGCGACGACTTCCGCCTCACCGACGGACAGTCGCTGCCCATCGGGCTCGACTTCACCGCCACGAAGGCTACCTACGACCGCACCCTCGCCGCCGGCAAGGCCACGCTCTGCCTGCCCTACGAGCTGCCTGTACAAGGTTTCAAGGCCTACACCCTCTGCCGACAGACAGGAAAGCGCACCGCGGTGCACTTCGACGAGGTAAACGGCACGCTCGAAGCCTACAGGCCCTACCTGCTCGTGGCTGACGGCACGCCACAGCTCGGCGGCGAGAACCTGCAGGTGAAGGCCGACCGTAGCAGCATCGTCCCGATCTGCCGGCAACTACTTACTTCAAGGGTGCGGTGCATGACGTGGTGAACTGCTGGCTCACTCCGATCACGCCTACATCCTGCAGGCCGACGGCCTGTTCCACAAGGTAACGTCCGGACAACCCTCCGTCACGGTGCCCGCTTACCGCGCCTACATCAGCTACAACAGCCATGAGGGTGCCAAGTTGCTCCTATCGTCCTCGACGGCGAGACCACGGGCATCGGTGGTGTGACGAACGAGGCGACCGACGGAAAGAACGGTCCGGTGTACAACCTCCAGGGACAGCGCGTGGCCGACCGCCTCGACGACAGCGTGCGCCGACAGATTCCCCACCGGCGTGTATATCGTCAACGGTCGCAAAGGTGATAGTGAACAGAAGTCTCTTTCATCGGGGGTGCGGCACGCCGCAGGGGCGTGATTCATCACGTTCCGAGATCCCACGAGAAACGGGCGGTGCGCTCCCCGATGATTTTAAAACAAACAGTTAATTAATCAAAAAAATGAACAATTACATCAAACCGGAAATCAAAGTGGTCCCCATCACATTAGAAAAACTCTATCCTCGCCGGCTCCATCAGCGTGGGCATCAGCGAAGATCCCGCCACGGGGCCTGCACTCTCGAAAGGCAACAACTTCTTTGACGGCGAGGAGGACGACGATGACTATGACGCCCCGAGCCGCCGCCCGTCATCGCTGTGGGATGATTAAACTATTTTTCTGGGAGGCAACAGGTGCCGCACTCCCTGATGATAAAAATGACGTACATATACAGTCCGAAAGATATTCTCGAACATATATCTTTCTATTCCTAAAGTAAGGTAACTTTTCTCGAAACCTTGCAAGGAACAGATGCTTTGAGACATCGGTTGGCAAATGGTCTACCCTTAGACAAGTGAGCAAGAGCCGGGTCGGCCTTTGATGCGTTCCTTTTCTCCGATTCCACAAGTGAGATAATCTCTTGTTTGACACGTTTATAGTTGGCTTCGATGGTCTCTTTGAGATTGTCGGAGCCATCTTCGTTTGTAAAGTCTGCGATTATAGGGATTGGTTGATAGGCTTTCATCTCGGCGGAGATTTTGGCACTATCCACGACTATCTCCGCATGGAAAAATCTTTTTGGTCGATACGTTCATCGAAAAGTTGTCGGACACGGCACCGACGAAACATGCCCTGTGTGAGGTTGGAAATCTTGCTTGCCGGGATAAGACTGTCCATTTGAGTGGAGATTGAGGTTGATTTGTCGTTACGGTTGATGGTCATGGACTGCCGTTGCTGCAAGACCTTACCAGCGCTCACGCAAAGTGTCTTGGCAGTTTCGCCTACGACTTGACCACGAGAAAACATTGCCCACCGTATTTTGAATCACCTGCTTTCTTTGTCGCCCATAGTCACGGGTGAGCTGTGAGAAAGTCCTGAAAGCCCAAACACACCGCTACCTTATTGCTTCGAGCTAGTAGCAATGAGGTTATCCAAGCCTCGGAAATAGATTGTCGGCAACTCGTCGATAATCACAGAGCTTTTTGAGCTGCTTCTTCTTGTTGATGAGCTTACGATACGGCTGTTATACAGTCCCAATGCCGCCGAATAGATGTTCTGGCGGTCGGGATTATTACCAACAACAAGGACTTTCGGCTCTTTTGGGTTATTGATGTCGAGCGAGAAATCATCACCCGTCATCACCCAATAAAGAGCCGGCGAAATCATGCGTGATAGCGGTATCTTGGCACTGGCTGATCTGTCCCTGCAACTGGTCTTGTGCTCCACCTTCCCAAGCGTCCATGAAAGGAGAAAGATAATTGGCTAGTTCATCGTAGGAAGTGAGTATCGGAAATATCTGTGCATAGGGTCGGTTCAGGAACTCTATGGCGTGCGGAAAAGTGCAATACTTTCCGTTCTCATAGATTTTCAGAAACCAAATGATGGCAGCCAGCAGGATGATTGGTGACCCACAAAGAAAGTCTCCTGTTTCTGTATCCACGAGCGGTTCAGATTGAGCATAATCGTGTAGGCACTCTCGTAGGCATCGGATATGTCCGTCATAAAGGCTGGATTGATGGGATTGCAACGATGCGATTTCCTCGGATCGTCAAAGTTGATGACATAGAACTGTGGCTTCACCTTGTAGGCATCCAAGTGATGAAGCAGGTGATTATAAGCAATCTCGGAAAGGTCGGGAAACTTGTAATCATAGATATACATGGCAAAGCCTTTCCGTATCTGTTGCTTGATATAGTTGTTCACAATGGCGTAGGATTTACCCGACCCCGGAGTCCCGAGCACCATTGAGGCACGAAATGGATTGACCACATTGATCCAACCGTTATTCCACTTCTTTTTGTAATAGAAGCGTGTAGGAAGATTTACCGAGTATTCATTCTCCATCAATCGTGTTTCCTGCATGAAACTCTCGTTCTCCGTGTTGAATACATCATCCATCAGATTGTTTTTGAGCAGTCGGCTCATCCATACGCCACCCATCAGCAGACAGATATAGCCAACGGACAGCGTGAAGATATAGAGCGTAGCTGCACCAATCTTTTCGATGGGCAATGCCAGCAGCCACCAGTTGAGAAAAGAAAAAGACAAAGCCTGCGAAAAGCACCGTCCAAATCTTTTGGCCATGTGATTTCTCTTCCTTCACGCCTTTTGTCCCCAAACAGGACAGTGCAAGAATACCACACAAAGAGTTTCGTCCAAAGTATGGACGAGAAAACAAGTCCCGCCGTGCGTTGAAATTCATCAGAATCTGTCCACGATCGCTGAGTGTAAAATGCCATGTGAAATGCTTCCTCTAGCAGAACCAATAACAGTTAATCAAGTAGGAATATCACTGATATGCCCCGCATAAAGTCCATCACCTTTACCCAATGCCCTTAAATCATCTTCTTGTGCCATAATCGTATTGTTTTTATATTTAGAATATCGTTTTGAATACTGTTTGAATACTGTTCTGAAACAAAATTTGAAACAGTGTACTTAGCTCTTTTCCTCCGTTTGAGATTTGACCTTACTTTGTCTGCGGAGTTTACGCTGCCAAGCCGCTTCTTTCCAATCATCGTTGCCCGTAGATGTGATGAGTCGCCCACCATGTCCTCGATTAGCTCATCGACAAGAGTGTCACCTTCCTCAGCATTGGATTGTAAAGGCTGGACAGTTGCCGATTGTTCCAAACGAGCAGACGGACTGCCATACAGCGTTTCGTCCAAGAATGAGTTATGAGCAGGATTGGAGAAATAGCCATTGAATACATTGGCGGCATATCCCTTGCCCAATCTGGAACCATTGAGTGCAACACCCTGCTCGTCATCAATAAAGGTAATGCCGTAAATTCTTCCATTATCATTCTTTCGGATTACCACACGCAAGCCTTGTTCCTCCAATCTTTGCCCGCAGTTCTTTCTCTGTCTGGGGAGAGGTACGCATTGTTTGTAACACTTTGTTCCTGACGGTTGGTATCAGTGGTTTGATGGTTTGTTTCGACTTCTGTATCCTGTTCTGTACGGCAGTATAGCCCACACCACGGCCGATGTCCGAGGCATGGATGGGTGTGCTTACTTTATTGCTCTTGTCATCTGTCGGAACATAGACCAGTCCGTCATATTTCTTTCCCCGAAACTCCGTCTTCACTTCTTCCACGGCAAGATTATATTTACTCAGGATGGCATTCAGTTCGCCCAAGGAACAGAAACGATAATGCTTCAGCACCATGCGGACAACGCTTGCCACCTGCTCCTTGATATTCCTCTATCAATATCCACCTTGGGCGTTTCTGTTTCCACCTTACCGCTAACCTTTGAACTTGGAATGAGACCAAATTTTCTTTCCAAAGCATCGGTAATTTGCTTGCTCCGCCGTTTCTCGAAACGGTCGTTGATCTTTCGTCCCTCATCATCCACACGAAGTGACACAATGTGGATATGCTCACGGGCGATGTCGTTGTGCTTGAACACGATATAGGGTTGCTTGCCGTAGCCGAGTGCCTCCATATACTCCCTGGCTATCTGTGTGAGCCTTTCATCGGATAGTTTCTCGTCCGGGTGCGGATTGAGCGAACAGTGGAACACCGTTTTCTTGGTACGGCAGTTCTTCGGTATCAATGCTCTCCATATCAGCAAGCACGTCCTCCATCGTATAACGTCCTCTCTGTCTCTGATACAACTCAGCGGCAAGGAGAATACTTGCTTCTCCTTTTCTCCACCTTTTTGAAGTTGTAGCCGAGTGCCCCTCCAAGGTTCTCTGTTACGAAATTCTTTGCTATCATTTTTCTAACTCAAATTCTCAATACTTCTTCTTTCTATAATCAATGGTTAGATTGATAGCCTGCTCTTGCAAGGCAATGATTTGAGCTGACAATTTTCTCCAACTTCTCAGCATAATCTGTGCAGTCTTTTACGCTGTGATAGCTGTTGATGGCACGCACGGTCTTGGTTATACAGCACGCCAATCTTATGGATTTGTGCCGTCAGTTCTGAGAGTTTTTCGGTAATATTCCACGGCAGATTTGTCCACCGTAATCACCTTTGAAACTCTCTCCAAGAATACGACCACGCACGAAAATCCGACTTGGTTTCTACGCACCTGATCTATGAAACAAATCTATCGCCCTTTGCTGGTCTTTTTGGGGTTGGGCAACTGCACATGCCAGTTGTCCCAACGGGGCTTTTTCTGCTGTTTTCGTTCTGAAACCATGTTCCGTTTCCTTTATTCATATCCGTGTATCTTCTAATTACGACTTTGGAGTAATTCATCCCTCTTCGGGGCAAGGGTCTTTGTGGTACTAAAACTGCGTTTGTGTTACAAAAGACACACCTTTGCCAGTATCAAGAGTTGATGCGATTGGATCATCCACCTTTCAGGGTGTCCCGCTTCGGGAGATTAGCTCTGTTCTCTATCCGCCTGCAAAGTTACGGCAGAT
>BNJU01001088.1_pt1 | contig 59905 bp, 80 predicted proteins | sample 8539281 | NCBI WGS metagenome assembly BNJU01 (sample SAMD00202456, study PRJDB9452) | human saliva metagenome | isolation source: human saliva | place: Japan
GCAACGAGTGTTGTTATTATAGGAAATATATAATATTGGTCAATAACAGTTTGCACTTTAAATTACCACATATTTTATTATTATCTCATTTCATATTTTCACATCTAGAAGTATGTACTTTTACTTATCTCACATTTCACCCATATGCAATTCGCTGATTTTATAGCTTTCATCTGTGCTAGCATTTTATCCCATATATACCGCCCTCATTTACGCACTTTACTCTATATGTATGCGTATTTTTCTGTCTTTTTCTTCGTTGGTTCTTGCGTGTAGCAAAAAGGCGCGGAATCTCTCCACACCTTGTGTCTATTATTCCCAGCATGTACTGTTCTTAAAGTTTTCTTTTCCGTAGACTTTATAGTTTTATCATCCTTGACTGCCAATTCCTGTCAGCGTTAGTGCTCCTGGCAGGTACTTAGTCCTCGGTACTTAGTGCACCCGGCACTGGCACCTGGCACTTGGCACTTCTGGCACTTGGCACTTGGTGCACCTGGCACTTGCATCTCACTTGGGCACTTGGCACTTCGAGCACTTGGCAGCACTTTGGGCACTTGGCAGCTCATAAATTTTACTTCCATTTCTTATTTCTTATTTCTTCTTGCTCCAGCTATGCTCTCGCGTCTTTGACCTTTCTTGAGATTTCCTCTTCAAGTTGTTTAATTTGTTGCGCTGTTTCGTCAGATCTACGTGTAGCCTCATTAGCTATCCTTGTATTCCTCTTTTCTTCTCGTTTGCTCCTTTCAAGCTTCTTCATTTTACTTTCATTCTGGCTTGTTACAGTCTAAGCTCATACCTATTCTAAATCTGTCTATTCCAATAAGAATGGCCTCAATCCCAATAAGCAGCATCACGTGCAAATTTAGCACACTCTTTGTTGAAGAACATGTGTATGCCGAGCAATGTCATGGCGCACCGAGGATGTAAAGTTCTTTCTTCACTCTAAAGAGTTTGGTCTTAATATCGATATTTTATACTGTAGTCAGCCAGCTAGTCCGCCGGTCATGAGCATCATCGCAAAGATTGCTGTTACAGCCACATCCTCACCACCTGTCCAGACAAGAACATTACTCCTAAAAATGCAGAGATTACTGCTCGAACAACGTAAGTCTTAGTCATCATGTTCTCCCATATCCAACATTTCGGAACACGAACGTAGTTCTAATATTCCCATGATAAGCAGCAAGCGCCACCCACAACAAATGCAATCGATGTCAAATGCTGCTGGTGAATTGGCACACAGAACGTACCCACTATTACCATTATTGCACTAGAACATTGCATAGCTACTAATCTCATCTAGCAACCTCCCAATCATTTCTACTTATTAAGTTTATCACACTCGCCATTTGCCGTCAAGAATGAACCTTTATAGCTATACATAACTCGTTTTCAGGTTGGCTAATACTCACGACTCGTTTCTTATCACAAAATATTTGTCATAAAATTGTTTTAATTTGTGCACCACGTAGCTATTTATAGTATAAATATCGTTATGAAATATTTATCTAATTGAGTGGGTTCTATATGAAATCCATTTTTAGAGCTGGAACAAACTGCTTTCTTGATTAAATACATCATCATCGGTCGTTATCGGCATTTCGCTTGCCGTTATAGCACCGAAGGCAAATCTCCGCATTTTTAACATTATTTGGCGATCTCATTCGTGTGGGCACCAGCAATCGCTCCCTGCGTATTTATCCTTGTAACGGCTGCTATCGCCCAGCATAAATCGGAACGAAAACCAATGTGTCCACAGTTATTGTCCTTTTATATTGTTGGTACACCCTTTCCGCAGGACTCTGTGCTGTTGTTGCCAGCTTCTTATTCCCCACAGACTCTTATTCTGCAAAGTCTGCTGACGCTGCACCTGACAATATCTATCAGTACTTAAGACGGTCCTTCTAAATGCCATCGACAACCCGATTAACGCAATTGTTAATACAAACTTCCTCGGCGTTCTCGCATGGGCGATTATTATCGGTGTCGCTCAAGGTCGGCATCCGACTCTACTAAATGCGATCTTTTATCAGATTTTCATCTGATGCGATTACTAGTGTGTTCATGGATCCAGCTTTGCGCTTCATTTATGCAATGGGGCTAGTATTTAACTCCATTTCTACTAGCGGAATAGGAGCACTTGCAAAATACGCATCACTTATTCTACTCCTCGTTGGAACTATGGTGTTTATAGCTCTTGTTGTTAATCCGCTTATCGTATTTTTGGCATCGCACCAGAACCCTTATCCACTTGTACGCAAGTGCTAAGTAACAAAGCGGGTATAATGTCGCATTCTTTACGCGAAGCCTCACTAATATTCCAGTTAATTTAGAGCTGCGCGAAGACCCTGGTCTAGGTGAACACTATCCACTGTCAATCCACTAGGAGCAACCATAAATATGGCTGGTAGTTCGTTACCATCGCAGTCATGTCATTAGCAGCTTGGTAATACGATGGGTGTAAAGGTTGATATCCCTTCTGCAATCTTGCTGATATTCTTGACTGCAATTAGTGCAGCTGGCGCTTCCGGAGTTGCAGGAGGCTCACTGCTGCTGATTCCACTGGCATGCTCACTGTTCGGGCTACCTGCGGACATTTCAATGCAGGTTGTTAGAGTTGGATTTATCTGCGGAGTAATTCAGACTTTGAGACTGGCATCTGAACTCATCTACAGATGCTCTGCTAACGGCAACAGCTGAGCTTTCATGAATACAGAAAAAGAGGCGAAAGAAGGTTCTCAAACATCATAATTTCTTTGATTGATTCAAACCTATAATCTGACCGCTTTGGAATTATGAAGGATTCTCTTCACTTACTTATTGGAGCATCTTACATGGCTCTCTCTTCAGTATTCAGCGTGACGTCTATTTACGATACTCGAGGGATTATATCTCATATCACTGATATATAGACGAGAAAGCTTGGGGTAGCTAATAACAGAAACAAAAAGCCATGAGACTGCCCCAGCTATTTCGGTAGCCGCATAGCACTCCCTCTGTTCTATTTGTTTTTACTCAACTGTTTTGCAATGTTACCAATATATCAGACATTCTACTTAAGCATCAGCACCGCCATCTGTCCACCTCGCTTTGAGTCCATCTCTTCCAGAGAGAAGCACTCTCGGCAAACTGCATCCACCGTCAATCTCTATCGATTCGGAAATGCCAGCACCATAGATACAGCCTCATTGATCTATCGGTAGTGAGACATAGAACTTGCCTCGTCCTGATTAGCAATGCATATGCTCCAGGAATATCTTCACGCTCATATTCGAAATCGCTGATATTACATCTCACTGCACTCGAAGTTTTTCATTGAAATGCACGGACCAACTGGCGCGTATAAACCCAGCAGTTTGAACTGAACTCTTCCTCATCTTTTTCCACTGTACGCCTTGTACTTGAGAGTTGTTCTCCAGCCCGCATGACTAAGTCCTATAGCCCTCGTTAACGATCATAGATATAGATTGGCGCACAATCTGCATGCGACGTAATTAGTGCAACGCCCTAGCGTTTGTCACCATCCCATCTACACTCTAGCCGCCTTGGTTTAGCAGTCCTTCACCGCAGTTCTTCATCTACGCGGATTACCTGCCACTATGCGTCTGGTGAAGCATGACGAGTTGCCGCGTGTCAATTCCAAGCGAATCGCACCATAGCTTGTACTTCGGGAGGATATTTGCAAGGGCATCATCTGTCGTCAGACCCAGACTCATCGAGTCATAACACCCCTGTGCTCACCCCGCCATTTCTGAGTGCTATAGTCACATACCAATCTTGTCCTTAAATTGTTCGGAACATCTAATAGAAACCTTACTTTGATGCTGCAGCTGCGAATACGATTGAGTAGAACTTCGTCAGCGCCGAGCCACGTGAAGTGAGTACATTGGAGCCTTTTGATGCCAACGACAAGACCGGTCATTCTACTGCTGCCTGGATTACCCAAGACTTCCGATGAAGTTCTGCAGCCATTCGGAACAGTAGAACTGTCCGCATCACCTGCCATTGGCCTCGAACTTTGAAGCTCGCTATTTCTGCTTAGTGCGATATCGTAAGAGATTGCTCCTCTATTACGCAGTCCTTTATTTCACCCTTCTCAGTTCATTTCTTAGAGCTGCTGCATCTACTGATTCAGGTGCCTCGTTGAGCTTTCGCTCGCACAAAGTGCTGCAACCTTAGGGTTCTCATACCCCCATGTTATTAAGAGCTCCAACTGCATTCTCAACAATCTGGAGCTCTGCTCTAGTGTTGGGTGAAGGAGCATCCTCCGTCTGTCAGAACTCACTAGCTTGTGTAGTTTAGAACTTCGAACAGTCCTACGTGGGACATTACCTTGCCCATGTTGAGATCTCAGCTTTCTTTATTTACAACCTGTTTGAGACGATGCCCGTATCTCTACCCTTCATAAGGAAGTCGCCTCTTTCCTTCGTTGATAAGTCTTACAGCAATCTTGAAAGCGATTTCAACGTCGTCATCTGCATTGTAGATTGTTGCATCTTCTAGAGCCAGACCATGTTCTTTAATAATCTTCTAATCATATCCTCTTTGCTAACGAGAACTGCCTCAACGATGCCTTCCTTAACTGCCTTTATTTACAGCCTCCCAGAGAGTGCTCTTGTCGAGCGCAAGTGTTAGACACTCTTCTGACAGGATTACTTAACATTTTCTGCCATTTCTGCAAAAATTTTTAACATACATTACCTCCTTAAATAACATAAATTACTTCTGTATGTCTGCCGTGGACTTGTTATTTTAAGCTCTATATTATAGCATAAAGGCAGCTGATTACATTAGTTATATATGCCATTACCATAATTCATGAGCTTTTTGACAGATTTAGTAAAAAGGAGAAGGTCTCCTCCTTAATCATCTTATTAAACATTCATCAAAGCAGCTAATCAATATTTGAACGATTAGCTGTGATACATTATAGGTCGTATCCTGCCTTGAATGCCTTCTTGTTGAGCTCAACGAACTTAGGCTTTACGTTCTTCTCAATCTGAACATCCCAACTACATCGTCTCAGAGAGCCTATAGCCTCAACGAGCGCCTCGAGTGAGTACTACGTTCATAGCCTTAGCATTTCCAAGGTCTGTAGCGATTTCTCCAGCCTTAACAGCAGTTACCTGGCACTTTGACTTTAGATCCTCGATGATATCATCTGGATACTCTGCCTTACCTAGGTTTACTGGAGCAGGGTTGATTTTGAAGTCGTTAACTACCATCTTGCCGCCTACCTTGAGGTACTCGAGCCATCTTAGGGCTTCCATTCTCTCAAATGCTACGATTACGTCTGCAGAACCTTTCCCAGCCATCGGGGAAAGAACTTTCTTACCGTGTCTTACCTGAGTGCTTACATCTCCGCCACGCTGTGACATACCGTGAATCTCACTCATCTTAACATCGTAACCAGCTCTCCATTAGGCCGCTCGTAAGAATCTTACTTGCAAGGATTGTTCTCTGTCCACCTACTTCCTACGAGGAGAATATTCTCACATCACCATTATCTCTGCACTCCTCAATAGCATCAAATGGGCATACCTGCTTGCAGACTGTACAGCCTACGCAGCTATTAACATCGATAACAACATCATCCTTTGAAGACATGAGAGCTGGGCAACCTGTTCTTACGCAAGCCTTACAGTTTCTGCACTTATCCTGAATGATGTGGCACTGGAGTCTGGTGTAGTCCCTTTGAACTCGTCAAGATCCTGCTGGCTGAACTTCTTGAGTACGCATGGTCATCTTGTAATGATAACTGTTGGCTCTTCGCTAGCGATGCAAGCGTCGAGGACCTTATCAACTTCGTCATAGGGTGTAGAGGATTTACTGTGTAAATGTTCTCTTCCTGATTCCTACTGCCCTTAACTAGAGCTGGAATATCAACCTCTGGTGCTGGCTTACCCATGAGTGTGAAATCCTGTTCCAGGGTTCTCCTGGTGACCAGTCATACCAGTGATTCTGTTGTCGAGGATAACGCTGATGCTATCACCTGGCTGTATACAGCATCCATCAAACCCTTAGTGATACCGCTGTGGAAGAATGTGGAGTTCCAAGCACACCTACTGCTCTTAGTCTTTGCACCTGCAACCTTGTAAGCCTGTCGCACCGTGAGCCATTGATGGGAAGCTCCCATACAAATAGCTGTATCAGTGCGCTAAGAGGAGCGTTTGCTCGAGTGTATAGCAACCGATGTCTCCGTCGATCATGAGACCCTTCTTCTTCTTGATTGCCTGGAAGAAGCCTCTGTGAGGACATCCTGCACATAGCGTTGGAGGACGCACAACAGACTGTAGGTCTGACTCATAAGACTCTGGCTTAACTCCTGTGAGCGCTCTCTTACGATATCTGTGTTGAGCTCATCGAACTTTGGAATCTGCTGATTTCCAATGCACTCAATTCCGTGAATCTCGAGGAACTCCTGTAGATATGGGTCCATCTCTTCGATTACATATACCTTATCTACCTTTGCTGCAGAAACTCCTTGATTAGGTTCTAGGTAGAGGGAATGTCATTCCTAGCTTGAGGTATGAAGCTATCCTCGCCAAATGTTTCCTTAGCATACTGATAAGAAATACCAGATGTAACAACACCGATCTTAGTCGAATGCCATTCAGGCTGGTTGATCTCGTTTCATTTGCATAGCTTCCATGTTAGCTAGCTTAGTCTCGAGATTAACTCTCATCTTCTAGCATTAGCTGGTGCGGAAACGTACTTTTCAATCTGCTTCTGTAAGGAACGTACTCGTGCTCTTCTCTATCGCCGAGTTCTACGATTCCCTTTGAGTGACAGACTCTAGTTGTTACATGGAAAAAGAACTGGAGCATCGAATCTCTCGGAAAGACCAAATGCCATCTTCCATGTAATCCTTACACCCTGAGAGTTGGAAGGTTCTAGCATGAGCAGTCTTCGCCTTGCGTAGTTTCTGTTGTCCTGCTCATTCTGTGAGCTGTGCTGACCTGGGTCGTCAGCGGATACGATAACAAATCCACCTGTAACTCCAGTATATGCGATTGTGAAGATAGGGTCTGCTGCAACGTTAACACCTACGTGCTTCATAGCGCAGAACGATCTAACACCTGCAATTGATGCACCGATAGCAGCTTCTGCAGCTACCTTCTCGTTAGGAGCCCACTCTGAGTACACATCATCCTTGTACTGAGGCATGTTCTCGAGGATCTCGGTGCTTGGAGTACTGGACAAGCCGAAGCAAACTAGCAGCCACCTTCATATGCGCCATGAGCAATAGCTTCTGCTGCCCGACATAATTACTTTCATCTACTTACCTCCTAAGTTTAACCGCATTAAACTTGTCATAAATATAATTGAATTATACAAATGAATATATTGCGTCGTCAAACAATGTCTTTTGTTATTTTTGTTATTTTGTAGCTTTTGACAAAAATTATATGTGGTCATACTACATTCTTTGTTTGTTTAGCCTTTTATTTATGCGACTATGATTATATTTTAAGAATTTTATATTTTAGCTGGAAAAATAATTTAGAGGATAACATCCGTTTACAAATTATACAGTTTGATATGCGATGCACTGTTCTTCTTTCCATAAAAAGTGTATGCCTCGTGATGAATCCTTCCACCCCATCCGGCTCTGAATCCGTTAGCTGGCTTCCACCCATTTCCTCGTTCATACAGAAATCTGAACGACCGTGACTGAGCCCAGTCGTAGCTGATAGTCTATCTATGCTTTCAATTGATAGCACCTTACCTTGTCGCATCTGCAGGTTTCCTGCGTAGTCGAGACCCGACGTGCTTCTTTTGAACTAGAAGCTGAACCACTCTGAGCTCGGAGCAGCATTTCCATGCTATAAATGCACCTTCCGGAGGCACCATCCTGTACCATTTGGTATTGGCTCCATGATTATGCCATCGAGATTGGCGTCCTCGAGGACTGATAAGATACAGATTTGCTCCGCTTAAGTCGCTGTCCCGAGAGGTCGATATCGTGGAAGATGGCTTCGGTCATATCGGACTCATTGTAACCCAGTATCCTTGCATCGGGCACTCGAAGAGTGGCTGATACGCTGATCCCACTGAAGTCTGCACCTCTGAGGTTGCGGTTCTCAAAGCTGCAGAGTAAATGTAATATTTGTCAAATCAAAGCCTTCGAGAGATGTATCCTTGATGATGCTCTCTACTACTAAGCCTCTCAGATTTATCTCTACCTGTTATTAAATTTATAATCCATCTGCTGAATGCTTTATTCATTAACCTCACCTCTCAGTTTCTTGTTATATTTCTAGTTCTTCCCATGCATTTCATACCTTTTTGTCATTTTAAAGTTGGCAGATTAACACCTCTACACATGTATCATGTACAATTGCCCCTTATGTATCACACTACATTTAAAAACATTTAAAAATATAGGAGAGCATTGATATTACCGAAATCACGAGCTTATCCTCTAACTGAATTATATCACTTACCGCTGTGTCTTTAAACTGCAAGGCGAAGGGGTCTACTATAGAAATGTGCACACAATACGAAATACTGAAGTCAAAAACTTATATATCTATCCTTCCTGCTATCATTGTGTATTTTCACAAAGAATTTTAATAATTTTGGATCTTGACTTTAATCCAAAGTTGGTATTAGTATAAAAAGTAGCTTTTGAATAAGACTGACTCGATAGAGGTCGCGGAGCTCAAGAGTACCTGGTAGCTACAGCGTGGGAAGCTGCTACTAGGAAAGGAAATCCGCCGAAGGAATATCACCCCAATGATATTTTCTGGCCGGTGCATAATATGTGCCGAACTGTCACATCGTAAAATGTGGAGCGCTATCAATGGTATATAGCTAATGCGTATTTTGCATTGCTTACGTACGAACCATGGATACGTTTCAGACGTTATTCATGGCTATTTTATTTATATGGAGGTTAAAAATGATACGACTAACAAAAGCAGAATTATGTACGTGTTCGGGCTTACCGCACTCTTCATAGCGTTACTGTGCCGATTGTGGAATGGCTACTGACAGTAAGCTAGCAATAGCGCAACGATATGGGCTGTTCTACCGCCCATCGTCGCTATCGGACTAGCACTCATAACAAAAAGAAGTATACAGCCTGCTGTTCATCGGAATTCTTGCAGGTGGACTTTATATATTCTGGAATGAATTTCCCTAAACTCATGAATCATGCTGATGATAGATGGATTCGTTTCATCACTGTCTTCAGCGGCAAATGTAGGAATCCCAGTATTCCTAGCTATACTCGGTATGCTCGTCGCTATGATGAATCTCATCAGGTGGTTCCGCTGCTGGAAATTGGGCAGCTCAGAGGATTAAAAACTCGCCATGGCGCACAGTACTGACCGTTACTCTGAATTTCTATATTCGTTGACGATTACTTCAACTGCTTAACAGTTGGAGCGTTATGAAGCCACTTACTGACAAATACAACATATCGAGAGCTAAGCTCGCATATTTAATAGATGCAACTGCAGCGCCAGTCTGCATTTTAGCTCCTATTTCATCTTGGGCTGCAGCTGTAAGCGGTTTTGTAGAGGGAAAAAATGGTCTAAGCATATTCATTCAGGCTATTCCTATAAACTTACGCACTTCTCACCATAGCCATGATGTTCAGTGATTATAATCTGAATTCGATTACGGAAAAATGGCAACTTATGAGAAAAATGCCGTAGAAAACGGCGACCCATTTACAGTGCAAGATACTGCAGCATTGAAGAATGACAGTGCTGTCGAGACAGTGCATTAAGGAATAGTAATGATTTGATGTTCCGGTAATAGTGCTCATCATCTCTTGCATCACTGGCATGCTATATACTGGAGGATTTTGGAGCGGCAAATCATTTGTAACTGCATTTGCAGGTTGCGATGCATCCACGTCTCTAGTGCTCGGAAGTGTTGTTTCACTGGTTATTACTATCGTCTCACTACATGATTAGAAGAGTCGTCTTTTCTCGGAGCTATGGAATGTGCGTCTCTGAAGGATTCAAATCAATGGTTTCACCAATCCTCGTTCCATGATGGCATGGACTCTAAAAACGATGACTGATTCCTCGGTCTCGTGCAGTTCGTTGCCAATATGATGGATAAAATTCTGGGTGGATTGATTATGGTAATACCTGCAGATGTTCTTCCAGTATCATGTGCTCTGGTTTTGCTTCTGGCACATCGTGGGAACTTTTGGAATACTAATTCCTATACATTTGCAGTAATCATGCGAATAGACCTGATATGATGATTGCACTCATATCTTTCCTGCATGGCTGGTGGAGCTTTGTAGACCACTGCCTCGCCCGATCTCAGATACGACTATCATGTCATCTGCTGGCGCAGCTGTTAGGCACCTCAGCCACGTCGAGACTCAGCTACCTTATGCTATGACCGTTCTATCTGTATCAGCCGTATGCTATGTAATCGCTGGCATCATGGAATCTCCATGGGTTGCACTTGCGGTAGGGGCTCGTACTCCCATATGTAGTTCTGCGCTTCAAGAGAAGAGAGGTTCGTGTATGTTGATGAAACTCAGGCTATTGAGACTGCAACTGCCCAGGTTAGAGTATAATATCGATGGATCTTTTGAAAAATATTATCTTAACTTTGCTGAAAAGACTGAAAGAGGGAGCTATCACTTCATGTGATGGCTCCTTCTTCATTTATCGATCAGAGATACATAAATGGAAGTATATGCATTGTAGCCGCTGTGACAAACAGACCTAATAGGATGAATATGCTCCCGAGAAGACAGAAGGCCTTTCTTGCCATTACTATTTATATCTTGCGGGTTTAACTCCTCTCATATAAATCTAATAGATGAGCGTTTGTCGTAAATTACAGTGATGGGTACCTCACCTTTCCGCTCACACTTTCTCAAAAATGAAGCCTGCTATCTGACCAAAGAATGTTTTGTTGTATCTAAGATTTCACCGCTTTCACTTTTGAACGAAATCTCGCAGTCACACTCAGAAGCTATATCTAGTGCTTCTGATCTCGAGCACCTTTAGGAAGCCTTCAGTTTCAATTGCATTTGTGCCATCTAGCACTAGACTATTAATATCCTTTTCCTTACCTGAACAAAGTCGCCCTGTATATATAAATATCCAGCCTATTAATATCATTATAAGAGCTATAAAATACATCATCTAATCTGCTACCATTAGTAATCCTAGTTGTTCTGCACTAGCGCAAGCAATGTTTTATAAGCCACAGGTCCAGCAACCTTATAGCCAGTGCCACCGTTTTTCACCCATACTACGAAAGCATATGGATAATCTGCATCATCTATAAATCCAACAAACCACGCATCAGGGGTTCCACTCCCAGTCTCTGCTGTTCCAGACTTTGCATAGATGTCGAGTCCTCGAAAATTACTCTCTCCATATGTAACCTTAACGTCATTTTTCATCATGCTCTTCATCTTACCTGCGGTACCACTGCTCAGGTAATTACCTAATGAATCACCACCGGTAACCTTTTTAAGGAAATTAGATGAACTTATTATATAAGGATTTATAGCCTTGCCGCCATTTGCAATAGCGCCCATATAGACCATCATCGAAGCGGGATTTACGAGGTCCTCCGCCTGCCCGATTCCCGCCCAACTAAGTTTAACTGGGTCATCCTTTGGAAAAACGAATGTCCCCTTTGCTGTCTTAATTCCGTTTATATCGAGTGAGTTGGTCAGCCCAATCTTCTTGACGTAATCCTTCATAGCACTTGCGCCAACCTTACGAGTGATTTCTCCAAATGCACCGTTACAAGACTTTGCGACGCCATCTCGAAGTCAACATGCCCATGTCGCTCTGTGCACTTTATCGGGCGATCCATTTACATACGTAACACCAGTACAGTTAAAGCTGAAATCATCTATATCATCAACATTGTCAATCGCACGCATGCGGTTACCGTCTTAAATGTTGAGCCTGGAGTGAGCCTTCCGAGAGGAATGTATTGAAATATTCAGATGAACTAGAATTTGTTGGAAGTGTCCCTTGCAGGATCAACCGATGGCGTACATACCATCGCCATTATCTCTCCGGTTTTATAGTTGTATACCCCAACCATTCCCTGACGGTTACCGAGCGCCTTGTCGCAGCTAAATTAGCCTTTGCATCTATGGTCAAAGTGATTTTGCTTCCGTCCTTAGTGGTATCATAGGTCCCGTTTAGCAGGTCATACCCTATAAGCTGCGGTCTAAATACGTTGATTGCACCTGTCGCAATATTGCCTTTGGATCTCCAACCGCATGTACAGTTGCCTTTCTAAGTGAAGCATCAGAAGGATACACGAGTCCATCCTTTGTGCAGTTAAGCAGCATCACGTCATTTTCTGTCATAGATAGTGCTCGCGGTTGACTTCACCATTAGTATATATCTGCCTATTTCCATAGAAGCTCGCCCAGTCTTGCCCTTTGGTAACAAATCTCCATGTAAAAATCAATATCCCTATGAACAGCGACGCGGCAAGCAGCAGACAGATATTCGCTCTACGCTCTAGTTTCCGCATATGCTACCTCCTTTTGCATTCGTTTCCATCAAGGCCTCCTCTTAATCGCAAGGCTTGCATCCTTACGCATATCCGCAGCCTTAAAGTAGGCCAGCATCGCCCATGAACACATCGCACTCGTACCACCCGTAGAGACGAACGGGAAGGTAACTCCAGTTAGCGGAAACAGATCTACTGCTCCAAATATATTTAGCATGGTCTGAAGATCATCATCGTCGCAGCACCGCATGCTGCTATCGTATAGAAAGCTGATCTTCCTGCCACGATTGAATTTACCGCAAACAGCGAGAGGGTAATGATACACAGAACGAGCAGAATTGATATTATGAGCCCCCATTCTTCAGTGACAAACCCGAATACGAGGTCTGTGTTGGAGGCTGCAACGGTCTTTAAGGATCCATTACCTGCGCCAAGGCCGAGGAGACCTCCACCGGATGCATAGGACATGGTTCTAGTTTGCTGATATCCCATACCGTTGATAAAATCCGGTTCCCACACATGCCCCCAAGCATTAAATCTACTCAATATGTATGGCTTAAACCTGAGCACAAGTATGCCCATGATTCCAGCCGCCCTTATCGTGAGTATAAGTCTCGAAAAATCACCATCCTTAGGAACGAAATCACCAGATATGTAACGAAGAAGATAAGGCACCTCCAAGTCTCCCCATCTTAGCAAGGCAAGCCAGGCAGAATAAGGAGAACAGCATGAAGCCGTAGAGATTTTTTTCTTGTTAAAGAGATTCTCCATCGTCGCTGCACCGATGCATATGAATGCGAGCTTTTACGATTTCAGAAGGCTGAATTGAGATGCCACCGACTGTAACCCAGTTAGCAGCTCCGAATTTAGTCGTTCCAAATATCACATTGAAAAGCAAAAGTCCTATAGCAAGAACAGCGAGTACCGGCTTAATCTTTCTCCGTCCTCTTGAGGTCACGCATATAAATACACATGAATATAAATATAAATATACCGACAAGAGTCGCGATATACTGTTTCATGGTGAGTGAAGGATTTGCGGAGGTCGTGACCGCTAGCCCAATAGTCGACATGAAGAAGGCTATCATCTCCATCTCGAACCCCTTGCTGCCCATTGCCCTAAAGAGAATCACATAAACCCACATAGTAGCGGAAAGTAGCGGAATTGAAAGAAGCGCCCCAGGGTAAGATTCGTTCCCATGCCAATTATCAGTTGTATCATCGTCAGAAATTGAAATGCAGTGATAGCAACCATAAGTGGCCATGGCGAGACAGGTTTCTTGTCCATCGAGCGCATAGCATCATTATTTTTCTCCTCTTCGACACTTATCGCAGCGAGCGTGCACTTGCGCCGCCCATTGTGATTTCGTCGCCAGGATTTATTATGTATTTCTTACGCGGAATGAGCTGAATCCCCATTGATAATAGTTCCATTCTTGGAATTCAAATCCTTGAACATCCATTTTCCGTCTTTACGGCGAATCAAAAAGCGCCTGCGTATTGGAAATCGTATCAAGCTCAATACGTAGGTCAACAGATGACGATCTTCCGATAATGTTCTCCCAATGAGTGATTGGAAGTGTAACACCATCCTCAACAGACAGATAACCCCAGACCTCTGGCGTCACTCTAGTTGAGAGCAGTGACGATGGACTTCATAAGAATGTAAACTGCCAAAATTACGAAAAATCCACCTTGATGCCGTCGTTATGTATTTTGCGAAAATAGGATTATTCTCGACAAAAGTAAGTACGGATGTAAATAAACTATCTATGGTCACCACCCCATTTACAGTAATCTCTATTTCTTCCAGGAGCTCTTGAGGCTTACGATACTGTTAAACACCTTCTCGTCATCTGTCGTTAACTCGCTATCCGCAATATAATATCCTTTGCGGAAGAATTGGAATCTCTCGCCAGCCTTGACATCGAGCTGATGGCTCCAGCAAAAGCCCCATTTCTCATGTAGCGAATCTGGATTGAGCTCTAGATTGCCATCTTCATTTTCAATCATGAGTGTCTGATACTCTCGTATCTTAATTTTCACTGCCGTAGAAGCTTCTACGAAATGAATTGTACCCTTTACCTTGCGATTTCCACCCTCAGTACCACTCTTTGTCTCAGGATCGTAAGTACAGAGCAGCTCCTTGATGGTGCCATCCTCGTTCTTAACAACCTCATTGCAGGTGATGAAATAACCTCCCTTGAGTCTTACCTCGTTGCCAGGGAATAGCCTGAAATACTTCTTGACAGGCACTTCCATGAAATCATCTCCGTCTATCCACAGTTCGCGGCCAAATGGAATTTCTCTCTCTCAAGCTCTGGAACATTTCTATTATTTTCAACTGCACAAGTCTCTATCTGGTCTTCAGGATAATTAGTAATCACCACCTTGATAGGATCCATTACGACGTTGCGGGCAGCAACCTTGAACTGAAGGTCATCACGCACGCTGGTCTCGAGCTGTGCAAAATCCACTGTCGAATTGGACTTTGCAACTCCTATATCGTCGCAGAAGCTTCTGATTGCTTCAGGTGTATATCCACGTCTTCTAATACCAGCAATTGTAGGCATACGAGGATCATCCCAGCCAGAAACAGTTCCTTCATCAACGAGCTTCTTGAGATATCTCTTGCTCATAAGCATGTTGGTGATGTTGAGCCTTGCGAACTCAATCTGTCTTGGCTGCGGATTCCAGAAACCAACTTCATTGAGCACCCAATCGTACAGCGGTCTGTGATCCCTCGAACTCGAGTGTACAGATGGAGTGCGAGATTCCCTCAATCGCGTCCTCAATCGGATGAGCGAAATCGTACATCGGATATATGCACCATTTGTCACCTGTATTGTGATGAGTAGCATGTGCAACTCTATATATAATAGGATCTCGCATATTGATGTTAGGCGAGCTCATATCAATCTTGGCACGAAGCACCGCCTCGCCGTCACCATACTTCCCAGCTCTCATGTCTTCAAATAGAGTTAGGTTTTCCTGAGCTGTTCGATTTCTATACGGACTCTCCTTGCCAGGTTCAGTGAGCGTTCCTCTGTACTCCTTCATCTGCTCAGCTGTGAGCTCGCAGACATAAGCCTTGCCCTTCTTGATGAGCTCAATCGCTGCATCATACATAGTGTCGAAGTAATCAGAAGCCCACCTCTTCTCATCCCACTCGAAGCCGAGCCAACGCACATCCTCCTCAATTGAATTTACGTATTCCATATCCTCCTTTACAGGATTGGTGTCATCGTATCTGAGGTTGCATTTTCCGCCGTATTTCTTAGCCGTTCCGAAGTTCAGGCAAATAGACTTAGCGTGTCCAATATGCAGATATCCGTTAGGTTCCGGTGGAAACCTCGTATACACCTCTTGGTACTTACCCTCCGCTAAATCCTCATCTATCATGTTGTGGATGAAATTACTCATCGTAGTTTCTAGTGAATGCTCTTTATCGGTAGCCATCATTGCCCTCCTCGGCTTAATTTGGTAGCATGTTCGCCAAGTCACGAACGCTAACCTTCACTCAGTTACCCGATGCGTCCATAACTTAGCGAATGCACTGAAGTTTTAAAATTATATCATAATCATGTAGTTTTCAAAAGGTAGAGCCGTCCCCATGACCTTAAAAATCCTGTGTAGATTATATGGTTTATAATTGCTTAAATATCCACTCGGGCGAGTATTGCAGCAGGTGTCTTACGCATTGTCTGAACCACCGGTATTAAACCCGAAACCAGATTAAATACTAGAAGTAATGCAAAGGTCAACATTGCTACCCATGGCGCCAGCAGGAATTTTGAACCAAACAGAGTTGTTGTGTTGCTTAGCACATAATATGCTGATGCTATACCTGGTACTGCAGTAATTACTGTGATAACAATAATCTCACCTGCAAACATTCTATATACATCGCGCTTTTTGAGACCTATAGTCTCATTGTTCCGATTTCCTTAATTCGTGACAAAATGAGGATCTGAGCATTAGGAACATCTCTATAAGAGCTATGAGTATAAGCAATCCGGCTGCAGTCACTGTGCTCCTGAAGTTTTGTGACTCGGATTTTTCATAATTGTCCCTATCACGATCATAATTGACCTGCACAGTATACCCATCCTCCGTCCAATTTTGTGCCATGGCATCGGGATTCTGCGAGTATACAGAGACGCTTCTCTGCTTGGATATATATCCGAGCAGGAGAGTATGATTCGTTGTATAATACGCATCATCATCTTGTGAATCAGTAGTATAGTAGCCAACCACCTTAAGCTTGTGATTATTCACTTTTGCACTAATTTCCTTGTTAAGAGGCATCTCTTCTTCATGAGTATCTCTCACTACAACCTCGTAGTCATTAGATGGAGCTTTACCCTTCTTGATTTTTGAGAGAAGAGGAGCATACCATAATCTGAAATAGGATTTTCACCCTCTTGTTCATTGCCTCACTCACTTCATCAGATGGCACTACAGATGGGGCATCAAGTGTAGATCCACTTTCACTATACATAAGCACATCCTGACACTTACTATCAGCAAAGAAAGTCGATGGCGAATTAACGTTTGAGATGCCGGTGATTGTAAACTCTCCAAGATTTTTTGACCTTGAGCTTTTCGTCCGATTAAATCGGAACTCTTTTATCATTCCAACCTCTTGAATAGCTCTAGCCTTGAACATCTTATCTATCAGCATTTTATCAATAACAACACCTCTATCATCTGTCGGCAAAGAACCTTTATATAGATTAGATTTTTAGCGAACTGATAGGTGTCACTGATGCATTAAATTTTAAAACATAATCTGAACTCTGCAGATATTCAGTAAAAGGCATTACTAAAGTCGCTTGGGTATTCCCGGCAAGTACAGCTTTTTGCTCCTTCAATATTTCTGAGCTTTTCTACCAAAAATTGGATCTTTTGGATTATTAACAGTAATATACTTGCTATTCGTTGTAAGAAAATCTTTTTCCTTGATATCGAGCACGCCAAAAACATTACTTATAGCAACGAAAGTAAACTATTGATGCGAATACAAATCCAACGAGTAGAAATTTCTTGAGCTTATTAAACCTAGCAATTGTCTTAAACCCATTAGTAAACATTCTGATTGGAGAGTACAACGATGTATTTTGCCTTATAACCATTTGGAAGATATTTATCGTACTCAAAACGATTTTCCTCATAAATACTGGAATCCATAGCAGAATAATGGTCATCAATAAGCTCTATATTAGAGTTTTCATCGACAACATTATATCTACCTCCGTGTTAACATACAAATTACCTGCTCTTAAGACTATTTTAATGCCTGCTTCAGATAGTCCATCGCTATACACATCCAGCTGTACGTCCTCATTGCCATATGAATCATGCTTTGGCATATCTTTGAGGTAAATTTTGTTCTCAAGCTGATAATCCAAATAGTTTTTCGGTATCATTTTCCCGATCCCCCACTATCTTACCGTCTCTCATATCTATGATTCTGGAAGAATAGAATTCGGCAATCTTCTTCTCATGTGTAACGAGAAGAACCAGTCTGTCTTTGGAAATTGTCTTGATAATATTCATGACCTCGATTGTGTTTGCACTGTCGAGGTTTCCCGTTAACTCATCATGGCTATAATGATGCGTGGATTCTTAACAATGGCTCATGCAATTGCAACTCGTTGCCTTTGTCCTCCGGAAAGAGCATCTGTCGTCTTGTTCCTGTACTGGTAGATTCCCTACTGACTTTCAGACAATAGTTGACACGCTCCTTAATCACATGTTTGTCCTTTATACCAATCATTCGCAATGCAATTGCAACATTTTCAAACACTGTCATCCTATCGAGCAGATTGAAATTCTGGAAAATATATCCAATTTTGGCATTACGAATTGAATCTATCTTTGATGACCTCATCTTAGATATACAAGCATCATCAACAAAAATCTGCCCTGAATTAACCTTGTCCAGTCCCCCAATCGCATTTAACAAAGTTGTTTTACCACAACCGGATGGCCTGAGTAACGCTACTATGCCACTCTCCGGGAGTTCTAGAGAGTATTATTAATTACGTGTATTTCATTGGCTCTACGTTTATTGAAATACTTATTTACATTATGTAATTTAATCATTTCTAGTCCTCCTCTCTATAAATATTCATTGCCGACTTTTTAAATATCTTGCGAGAATACCTGTTTGCAATCAGTAGCGACATGAGCATCAATGACACAGTAAGGATTACATAATCCTTCATCTCAAGATACAGTAATGCGGATTTTAATGGTTTAATATTTACATGCCTTTTGACGTCAAATATATACCTGCAAAATCGACTGCTAGCGCAAGTCCCATCATTATCAGTAGCTCTATGCGAAGTATTGCACTAGTGTTCTTCCTTGTACCGCCGAGAATTCTAAGCGTTGCATAGTAAGAGTTCCTTGATTTCATAACAAGCCTGATTATTGTATATGCTATGAAAAACAATACTACGAATCCAATTCCTGTAAATACAATTTGAGTTAATCTAGTTATGAACATTATAGGAGATGGATTCTTCATATTCATTTTCTTCATCGCAAATGCTCTTGTAGACTGCATTTTTCTCTATTGTCGCGGTTATCGCATTTACGTTGAGATCATTGTCAGCAAATACGCTTATCTGGTAGTTCCCCTTATCATATAGCGCTGCTGCATCCTCCGGATTTATAAAAACCCTGCTGACCTTGCTATCATATTCATCCTTGGATATTCCTAGCAGTTTGGATGCGTTGTTTTTTAGTTACACTCTTTGTCGTTTTAAGTGAAATGTCTGCCGAATAATATATATTAGATATCGAAAATTCCAAGAGGCTTATTTTTCCCATTTCTCATCCTTATAATTTTTATTCTGGTCTTCATATATATAAGCTTCTCCTTTAGGAACATTAGAATTTGATGCTATAAAGTCCCTTGCATTAGACTTATGTATTTTTTCTGTCCGTTGAAGTCAATTATAGCTTTTGACTTCTGACTAAGTGTGTTAGTTACAACCTTACTTGCAAAGCACATTCGAGCAATAGTACTTAACATTTTCCAGTTAAAGATTAATCTCGATTTGATCGAGTTGTCATAAATGATGATTCCGGTTACTCTTACTTTACCAATTTGCAAAGTCTCACCGGTCGCATCGTCGATTAGTTCAAATTCTTTTCCTATAATTTCATCTTTATTACTCTTAAGATCACTCAGACGCCTGTGCAGTTTTGTCTGTAACTAAAACTATCATTATCTTTCTCCGGCAGTGTTCCCATAGTAAGTTCGTTTGCACTTATTTTTCTGTCCTGGATTAAGCGGTCCTGTCACGAATATATTAGAATTTATTGAAAGCGTGGTGTCCACCACGAGATCTTCTTTCACTATATTTTTAACATGTTTGATTTTTAGAAAGCTTGTTATAATCTTCATCTGTAAATGCAGAATTGTCTTTCTTCTTAACAATAATTCTATCAGCACTAATGTTATTGAAAAACTGATTGGTTAATCCGTTAACTTCCTGTCTATAAGCTCATCTTTTGTCGTGGCATACTGACCCAACACTGATGTTGCAACAAAATATATATTATAAACAGCAGTATAAACTTAGTAGGTGAGGTTAAAAGCATTCCCTAGTTCCAAGTCTAATCTCGTTAGCAAGACCCATCTCATCATATCTTGAAGTCGATCCTATATCATTCAGCCTTCTAGACAGTCTGTTAGAGTTATTACCTTCTCCTATATCAGTCTTTCCTTCTTTTCATCGACTTACTACAAACAACTTCTTCATAATCTTTTCTTTCTGCATTTCTTACTGCCCTTCCCCTGCGCATAGGCACGGGCTCTATCTCAGCACCATCAATATTTTCCTGTCTCAGTCTTTCGGCAACATCAAGAGCATTCTGAACAGTCATGTGCAGTAATGTTATCAGAATCTATAATTTCTACATTAGAATCCTCAACTCCTGGAAGGATTAGTTCCGGTTCCTCAACAATATTGTCTTTATTATCACAATTATCCAACGACTCATGGAATTCATCTGTGTCAAATGTGTATAAACTTGACGTTCTCCGATTTTTCTTATCTTCAATTGTCAGTCGTATTGCAGTTATCTTTCGGGTATAAAGTTCTCAACTTGTTCATAATTATGAGTTACTATTACTACCAGCTTTTCTTTAGAAATCTTGTGCAAAGTTTCAATAACCTTGGCTGCAGAAACTGTGTCCAAATTACCCGTCGGTTCATCTGCAACTATAATAGGTGCATCTTTTGCAAGAGCACGAGCTATCGCTACTCGTTGCTTCTGTCCACCGGAAAGTCTAGATGCTGTAGTCTTGTATACTCACCTAGATGCTAAGTTCAATAAGCTCATTTACGCGATCTTTACGATCATAGCGTTTCATACCGCACATCAGCATCGAAAGCTCAATATTCTGATATACGGTATAACTATTAATCAGATTAAAATCTTGAAAAATATTTCCTATAAAATTCTTTCTATATCGCTCATATTCCTCTGTTTTTGAAGGCGCTAGTATCCTGTCCACCAACAAACACTCTCCTTCTTCATAAGTGTCTGGCCAGAAATTACATTGAGCAAAAGTGGATTTACCACTTCCACTTTTCTCCTGTAATAGCAACAAACTCGCCCATATCAAAGGTGAGATCTACTCTGGATAATCCCGTACTAACAGTGTCTTTGTTGGTATAGTATTTAGACACATATGTAGCTCAATCATGTGTGATATATGTTCTCCTGTGTTCATAACTTAAACTAAAGAACACTCTTTTCGTATAATCAGATTGTAAATGCGTTGGAATTAGTTTTCAACAACATTTATGTTCATTAATACATTGCTAATGATTATTAATAATTGACTTAATTTCTTAATTTATTTGGTAGATTAATAGTAATATTAAAAAGCATCCTTTCTGCAATTGACTAGTTATTCTCACTCGCAGTATAATTATTTTATTCACCATAACATTTATCTGCAGGTGTAGTTTAATGGTAAAAATTCGAGCTTCCCAAAGCTTGCGTCGAGGTTCGATTCCTTCACCTGCTCCAGATAAAAACAGACGGTTCATCCGTCTGTTTCTTTTCTAGTCTAACAATGAAATCATAACCACCAGCTTAGCTGGTGGTTTATTTAACTATAAGGGACCTGCTGCATCTCAGATGCGTTGAAAAGATTCGCCAACCGCACGTACTCTCCTACAAGTCCTAAAGGACTATTTCATCTTCCTTCCTGTGAATGGATCGATATGCTCCTTTAGCATCATTTGATGCGTCAACTGATCGCTCTGGAATTGTGTACGTATGTATTCAGCTATCTTTTCTCATTTTTCCCTACTGTGTCAACATAGTATCCTCGGCAACGAAAATGCCTATTTCCATACTCTGTATTTTTAAATTTACAAATTTATCGAATATCATAAAGGAGCTTTTTCCTTTCAAATATCCGACAATCTGCGATACAGAATACTTTAGCGATATTTCTACAAAGCATATGTATATGGTCAGGGCATAGCTCAGCCTCAACAATGTTGATGCCTTTTTCTTTGGCATAGGTTCTTATCATTTTTCCTATTTCACTCGGTACTTTCCAGTATATTTCTTTTCTTCGTATTTAGGCTGAAATACTATGATGTTTACATCTCCAGCTTGTGTGTGCTGAGTATTTTCATCCATGATGGCAACCTCCTTTGTTATTTGATATGGTTGGCGAACCAACATCATGATAACATTGGAGTGTATTTTTCTTAAGCTAAGCTATTCTAATCACACCGGCATGGCGGTGATTTTGATATTCACCTCGCTATCGCTCGCAAATCCACTGCTAAAAAGCGAAGACCAAAATACAAAGAACAGTCCTCTAGGAACCCTGTAGGACTGTTCTTGTGCTATTCAATTTATCTCGCTCTATCTAATCATTAAGCTTTACTTTTCTGAAATCTCTTCGCAAATCTCCGTGTACTCCTTTACTATTTCACCATACAGTTCAAGATATCATCAATATCGAATTCATCGTACGGAAAGCAAGCAGTAATAATCATTTACCGAGGTCGGTTCGTCACACCTTTTTCGAGTCTGAGCAGAAATCTTTCCCTTGCCAACTATATGCAGAACTTGCATTCATCATATAGCAATTTCCTCGATATCATCGTCAGCGATAAAGAACGTATATACCGTCAGTTTCTCCTGATATATAATAGATTCCTCATCGCTCATCTCATATCTGACAGTGAGCAGACCCTTGAACGGAGGATTACTAATGCTATTCCTCTGTCTTCCAGCTATAAATATTATGAGCGCTCTCGCAAATCGACATGCAGATACCACTGCACGGCACCTCGTATTCTTAATAGTGTAGTACAGCATGCCAAGAATTATTCCGAGCCCAATTAAAGTGTAACTCCCACTACACTGTTTTGCTTCCTTCGTGTTGGGTGAGCCTCACCCATCTATTACAAAGCATCTTGACCAGCGGTAACTGGCAATATATATCGCGTTCGTTGTTATCCATATCGACCTTTCTCTATATCTACATCTTGGTAAATCCCGAATATTCTCTAAATACTCTTATACTGAACCCCTGAAATCCTTACTTTTTCGCCCCAGTCATCGCCATGAGGTCTATCCACGCACCGTATTCTTCGGCGGTAAATAGTCCGGAGCGAAACACCCGCTTCACATAGCGTCGAGTTATCTGAATGAGCTTTCTTCGCAACCTTTGCAGCATTCTCGTATCAATGTGCAGATTGAGGCAGCTGCTACCATCAAAGCGAGCGGTGGGCATTCTCATCCATCTTGTCACTATTCACCGTGATGCCTCTTACGCACTTCTCTTCGAGCGAAATTAGCGAATCGGCTAGTAGGTTCGCAGATTCTATAAATGCATCTATGAGCACTGGCATATACACATTGAGTTCAAAGTTGCCCTGTGAGTCAGCTTTCATTCCAACCACCGTATCATTGCCCATAACCCTTACAGCTACCATCGTTGCAGACTCTGTCTGAGTTGGAGTTTACCTTGCCCGGCATGATTGAGCTTCCAGGTTCATTTTCAGGAATCTAGAATCTCACCGAGCCCGCATCTTGGACCGCTAGATAGCCACCTAATATCATTAGCCATCTTCATCACATCCGGCAAGCGCCTTGAGTGCCCCGTGCGCAATACATACGCATCCTTGGAACTCAAGGAATGGAACTTATTAGAGGCATGTGATAAAAATTTTCTTAGTCAGAGCTCGAAAGTGCTTCGGCAGCTCGTTCAGCAAAACCATCCGGTGCATTTAGCCCTAGTTCCACTGCCAGTTCCACCGAGAGCGATTTCCTTTAGTCCATCTGAGCGACTCTCGATGTTTTCATAGTCATGTTCAAGCATCGAACGCCATCCACTGATTTCCCTGTCCAAAGTCATAGGGAACAGCATCCTGCAGATGAGTCCTTCCAGTCTTGATGACATTCATATATTTCTGCTCGAGGGATTTGAGCGTCTCTATCATGGTAGTGAGCGCTGGTAACACTCATCTTCGAGTGCAAATACAGAGGCTATACTCATAGCAGTCGGAAACGTATCGTTGAGCTCTGCGACATGTTGACATCATCATTTGGGTGAAGCTACTACTACGCCGGCCATCTCCTTTGCACGTCCGGCAATGACCTCATTTACATTCATATTGGTTTTGAGTACCGCTACCAGTCTGGTACACGACGAGTGGGAAAGTTATCATCTAACTCACCGTTCAGAATCTGATCGCAAACTATCATTATGTGAGCAGCCTTCTCAGGTGCCAGCCTGCCGAGGTCCATGTTTGCGCAAAAGCAGCCGCGTTTTTGAGATAAGCAAAGGCACGAATAACCTCAATCGGCATACGCTTGCCAACTCTAAAGTTCATTAAGCTACGCTGTGTCAGCACCCACAGTTTATCTGCAGGTACCTTTACTTCGCCCATCGTATCGTGTTCAATCCTGTATTCCATATAGGCCTCTTTCCGAATTAGTAGTAATAAAACAGAGGATAGGCTCAGTCACTCGACCTGGTCTTTGACCCCACACCTGCCTTGACCCGAGTTTCTCGGAGGACTTACTTCTAAGCTACGCCATGATCACTGCCATCTCCGCAGCAGCTTACGTGGATCCCTTTGCCCGTAGCTGGCTTGGACTTTCAACCACGAACATGACCTGCCATATCCTGCTTGCTAGAATACCATTTTAAACGCAGGTTTACAAACAGCATTTATATTGCCTCCTTAACCACATCCGCTCCCGCCGCAAATGTTACAATGTCAACACGGCTAACTCCTGCCGCATTGAGTATCCTAGCGATTGAGTCAACTGTCGCTCCAGTCGTGTAAATGTCATCGATAATGAATATATTTTTCCTGAAAAATTTTCCGTCTCATCCCTTCATACACCTCAAACGCCGACCTCACATTGTTAAGTCTTTCCTCTGGCGAAAGCCTCTTCATCATCCCCAGTGCTCTTGCACCGCATCACAACATCAGCTCTATAATCTATCCCCATTAGCATCGCCAGCTCTTTTGGCTATAAAGTGCTGCCTGATTAAACCCTCGTTTTCGCTCCTTTGTCACATGCATGGGAACCGGGATTATAATATCTGGATATTCCTCTACGCCTGTAGCTTCAAGCCTGTCATACATAATCTCTGCTATTATCGGCGCTGATATACGTCTTTCGCTTATACTTTTTAGGTTAAAGATGATCTCTTTTCTCATTCAATCCGTACTCGGTGCATGTACGCCTCTGTCAAATGAGTGTCGTGTACTCCCTACAGTTATAACAAATTGAGAGAGGATTGTGGTCCCCGAGTAGCTTGCCACACTTGTCACAGGGTCCGCATATTCGCCCAGCTTATCTTATCTGAACAAGACTTGCAAAGGCTGTAAGAAACTGATTCGTCGATTAGCCTCCCACAGCAAAATACAATATAATGAGTCCGGATATATGAGTCCTAACAAAGTATCTATCAATAAAAAAACCTCCTACGATATCACTTTTAATTCTATGATATCGTAGAAGATTCCCTTCAACACAGATTTATATATGTGGCAATCAGAGTTTTTACTTTCAAATGCTTGTACAACCTCTTTAATCGGTACATCATTGCTACAAAATACGACAGCATTATCTGTACGTAATATATAGTAGCAATCATACTGATAGGTTCTATATCCCTCTCTTGAAGTCTCTAATCCGCTAGCAGTCAGCATATCAACAGTTACCCAGCTTTGCTCATAATACTTTTTAGCGGTGATTTTATTAGCACTAAATGTTGAATATGTCATTTCGCTAATTCCATACTTGTAAACATTCTTTCCCTCAACTTTTCCGACCAAATCCAAAGACCTATCCTTTGTCCAGTCAAAATGTGGCATATTACTAACTCCATGCAGGTTCCATTGATCGAAATAGAATGTCACTCCCAAAACCACCACTATAATAGTCAGTATTGTTCCTAAAACAATTGATAGTTTTTTGTAAAAATTAACTTCATTTCTTCTATCATAATTCATTTCCCTTGTCTCCTTGTAAGTAACTCGAAGGATACAGCACCTTAAGTGAAGCACGCACTTATGACATTTATGCACAGTATAAAATACCATTTTCTATACTTATTTTATATTAAAATAATATTAAAATTTTTATAAAAGTCCGCCCATATCGACTTCCCTGAGCCTCGCCTCAAGCCCAGTATAGCGTTCATCTATTCTGTTGTTATCAATCATCCTATGCATACGCTCCTCTGAGCCAACCAGGATTACCAGCTTCTTACCCCTAGTGATTGCTGTATATAGTAGGGTTTCTCGTCGCAAGCATCGGTGGAAAATCCTGATATCGGCATACATTACCACAGGAATTCACAGCCCTTGACTTTTGTGCACAGTTACCGCATATGCTAGTTCAAGCTCATCGAGTTCCTCGCTATCGTGGTCACAAATCTGCCGTCGAAAATCACCACCATCTTGGCATTGTCATTGTCTATGGTGTTGATTACGCCCATGTCACCGTTGAATATACCGACCGCTCTGCCTACCGAGCTGCTGCCATTCCATCTGGTAGTTGTTTCTGATTTGCATGACTTTATCACCCTCACGAAAAACCTTAGAACCAAACTTCCTTTCATTTAGCTCTTCCGATGCAGGATTAATTATGCTCTGCAGCATCTCGTTAAGGCTCAGCGGTTCCAAGCCCACCTTTTCTAGTCGGTGTAAGCACCTGAATATCACCATTGCCCTTAACGAAGTCGTAGTAACCTTCAAGCCTTCCAGTGACAAGTTCTTCAATCGTCTCTCTGATTTCTTCGCTCTCTTCTGTGCATAAGAAGAAATCGCTATCTCTGCCGCCCGATTCAGGATATTCGCCACTGTTAATCGAGTGTGCATTCACAACGATGCGGCTCTCACTCGCCTGTCTAAATATTTCCTCGAGCCTAATAGTCGGAACGTAGTCGCTGTTAATCATATCTAGAAGCACGTTACCTGCCCCAACAGAAGGTAGTTGGTCAGCATCTCAACTATTATCAGTCTGCTATCATCCTCAAGTGCATTTAGGAAGCCGTCCATCAGCATAAGGTCAATCATCGATGCCTCATCCACTATGAAGGAATCCTCTTCGAGCGGATTCTCTGCATTTCTGCCAAATTCCATCTCGTTCTCATCCTCCGAGTACACGTACTCAAGAAGCCTGTGTATCGTCATCGCCTCCACGCCAGAGGTCTCGGTTATGCGCTTAGTCGCACGGCCTGTCGGAGCAGCAAGTGCTACCGAAATGCCCGATTTAGCTTTGAAAATCTTTACGATGAGATTGATAATCGTCGTCTTACCAGTTCCTGGTCCTCCGGTGATAATTGTAATCTTGTTGGTCAGAGCAGCACGAATCGCCCTTCTCTGATCACCAGATAACTGAATCCTCTCATCCGCTTCTGCGGCATTGATAAGATTGTCCGGGTCAGCAGCAAGCGGCGGCATATATCCGTTCATGATTCTCTTGATATGATAAAGTTACGCTCTGCTCAGCCTGATAGAAGAAAGTGCTGGTACACGACTGGCACACCATCGAGCGAATCTAGCTCAATTTCTCCTGCAAATGCAAGCGTTGTAGGTTTTCCTCGATTAACTCACTCGAGATATCGAGTGGTTTGATTGCACTCTCCAGAGCAATATATCCTTAGGTACATAGGTGCTGCCACTATTTGAAAATACCGACAGAGCATACTTGATGCCGCTCTTAATTCGGAATCGCTCTCAGACTCTATTCCATTTTGCCCAGCAATCTCATCCGCCTTACTGAAGCTAATTCCGTATATCTTCAACTAATGTGTAGGATTCTCCTCTACGACCTCGAGTGATTTATCTCCATACAGCTTATATAGCTTAACTGCCTGCGCCGGCTGAATTCCATACTCTGCAAGGGCGAGCGAAATCTTGTGCAATTCACGTGACTCCTTGTAGTGACTTTGACGATTTTCTCGACTGTCTTAGGGTCCCTAGACCATTTATGGATAGCAGTGCCTCTGATTCTCCTCGATTACATCAAGAGCGTCTTTGCCGAACTTATCGACAATTCTCTTTGCCATATTAGGACCTATTCCTCTGATGGCTCCAGATGCAAGAAATACCCTTATCCCTTCCGCATCATCAGGTAGCTGTCTCCATACGCAGATACGTTAAACTGCTCACCATAACGCGGGTGAATCTTGAAGTTACCCTCCAGCTTGTACGTTATCTCGGGATTTATCGCATGGAACATCCCTGAGATTTTAAACTGCTCATCTTCCGTCTCGAAGAGGCATATCGCAAAACCGTTGGATTCATTATTGTATATTACTTGCGTGATCTTTCATCGATTTTGATTTCCGTCAACTGCCATTAACGCATCCTAATTTCGCATAGCTATCAGGCTCTTTAAATCAAGTCATCTAGCAATTATGACGCCTATCGAATCTGCGTTTTCAATTTCACAGTCTAAAACGTGCGCTTATAAAGCCTTCTATTATCGAGTGGCTCACACGGTCACCAAACTCACCGTCTGAAACTCCTTTAGCCCTTCCTCCATATCGAACATCCTCGCATCGACAATGTCCAGGTAGTGCAGCATCTCTGCCTCTGGGAACAGGGCTTCTAGGGCTTCAAACTCAGGGTTCGTAGTGATGAGATGTATCATATGTTCGAGCAGTACCGCCTTTTCCTCGCTGATACTGAGTTCCTTGCAAAGGTCATTTACAAGAGTAATTCCCTGTACGATATGCCCGAGCATCTGTCCCTTAAACGAGTAGCCTGGCGATATACCGTTCTTGTCCGACAGAATCTCATTAGCTTCTCAATATCGTGAATCGCAACGCCAGCAACCAGAAGGTCTCTGGATAGATTCGTATATACCTCGCACAGCCTGTTAGCACTCATCATCATGCGCTTGATGTGATAGAGCAGAACCGCCGTACTCAGCGTGATGGTTGGACATCGTCGCTGGATAGTACATGAGTTTCTCTTTATTGCCCTCATATGGATGTAGACATAGCTTCTAAAAATCCTCATCCTGCATGGCGTTGATCTCGCCGATAATATATTCATACATATCTATCGGCTTTTTCAGGGCGCTGACTTCACAAAATCGCTCATCTCTAGATCATCCTCTTCAGTGGCAAGCCCTAATCTGATTGATGCGCAGCTGAGTCTGTCCTTCCAATCAGTCACAGATCCTCTCACCTTAACGAGGTCTCCGACCTATGAGACTTCAGAAATTCGATGTTATTCTCATCTGCGTCCCATTTCTTGGCAGATAGGGTCTCCTGTCGCATCGGTCAGCATCACATCTTGATACTCCTTACCGTTCGAGCCGACCTTAATCGAAGTGAGCTTTAATCATAAAAGAAATCGGTGATGTTGGTGTTCGGTTTTATATCTATTACGTTCACATTTTTCATGTGTATACCTCCTAAATTTCCTTTTGATTATACAACACTTTTCTAGGGTGTCCCTACACCACATACCCTCCATTGAGGGCAGTTTGGACATGTGGTAAAATTATAGAAATCATGAAGAGAGGGCTTAAAATGGGATTAAATGATACTCTTCGGGAAATAGATATACAATCGGATTATTCGGACCACGAAATGTCGGTAAATCTTCGCTCGTAAATAAGCTTCTCGGGCAAGATTTAGTACTTACCTCGGACGTTGCGGGGACTACGACAGATCCTATCTCAAAGAGCATGGAACTCCTACCTATCGGACCAGTCTTGTTCGTAGATACAGCTGGACTCGACGATGAGGGCGAGCTCGGCCTAAAGCGTGTAGATAAATCATATGAGGGCTCTCAGAAAGTGCGACCTTGCGCTGTTCGTGCTTGATGCGAGCAGACGAAGCGGTGAATTTTTCAGAGATGGCACAACAATTCCTCAGAGAGTCACGCAAGAAAATATGCTCACTGTGATTCGCAATCAACAAATGCGAGAGTGTAGAAGGTCCTATTTCATATAGAGAGTGCTTTGACATCCCTGCCGACGTTCCTATCGTCTGTACGGATGCACTCAGCGGTTCAGGCATCGAAGACCTTAAGCAGGCTATTATAAGATGTGCAAAGCAGGATGACGCTCCTATCGGTTTAACGGATGGAATCGTCAATAAGGGTGATGTCGTGCTGCTCGTCACTCTGATTGATTCTGCTGCACCTAAGGGAAGATTGATTCTACCTCAGCAGCAAGTCATTCGAGACATCCTGGATAAGAGGGCGATGAACTCGTGGTCAAGGAGACGGAGGTAAAGGCTGCTATACTGCTCTCGGCAAAGGCTCCAGATATCGTAATCACCGACTCGCAGGCGTTTAAGTCAGTGGCAAACGATATCCCCTGATATGCCACTCACGTCTTTTTCTATTATATTTGCAAGACAGAAAGGTGACCTAGCTCAGCAGCTTCAAGGCGCACGTGCACTCGATACACTCAAGGCAGGTGATAGAATTCTTATAAGCGAAGGCTGTACTCACCACCGCCAGTGCAATGATATCGGCACGGTCAAGATCACTAAAGCTGGTCCGCAAGATTCAGCCAGACGTAGAATTTGCTTGGACTTCAGGTGGCAGTACCACGCGACCTCAGCGGTTATAAGGTCATAATTCACTGTGGTGCTTGCATGCTGAACAGGGCGAGATGCAGTATAGACTCGGCGAGGCGGACACGCAGGCATCCCAATCGCGAACTACGGAATGGTAATCGCATACTGCAACGGAATACTTGAGAGGGCGATTCGCCCGTTTGGAATATAGGAGGATATTATGGGTTTTGATGCAGCTGTTGATGCAACCGTAAAATGGATCAGCGATTGGTTTCAGTTGAACGGTCCCGGCTGCAACGCAATAATCGGTATCAGCGGAGGTGAGGACAGCTCGATAACTGCTGCCCTTCTGGTTCAAGCACTCGGCAGGAACGAGTAATCGGAGTCATGATGCCTAACGGAGAGCAGAGTGATATGGATATGGCGCTGCTCCTGATTGACCACCTCGATATAGAGAGCCATGTCATCAACATAGAAGCGGCTTACAATGGTGCAGTTAAGGACATCGAGAGTGCGATTGAGAGTTAAGCAGGATTCTCTTATCAATCTGGCTCCTCGCCTCAGAATGGCGACTCTATCGCCGTCGGTCGGTCGAGAAACGGCAGGGTTGCCAACACCTGCAACCTTTCGAGACTGGGTCGGCTACTCCAACTAGATACGGAGATGCGGCAGGTGACTTTGGTCCGATTTCATCTTTTACAACTGCCGAAATCCGCGCAATGGGCCGCGTGCTTGGAGTACCCGAAGTCTTGATTGAGAAGGTCCCTTCTGATGGTCTTAGCGGAATGACAGATGAGGATAAGCTCGGCTTCACTTACGAAGTTCTCGACCGCTATATCAGAACTGGCGAAATCGAGGATCCTAAAACTAAGGAGCGAATCGATATGCTTCACGAGCGCAATCTGTTCAAGCTGCGCTATGGATAGTTTCAAGTATGAGGGTGGTGGCGGTTCCCATTTAGCTATAATAACCGGAGTCGAAATACTGGAGCTAGGGTCATCGGACCTAGCTCTTTACTTTATCTTATAACTTGTTATTAATCGGAATTCCCTCGTGCTACTTATCCCCCAAAACCGCCTTTATAACTTCGACAAGCTCATCCATCTGCTCCTTGGTTCCTATCGTCACCCTGATATAGTCATCTATCCTAGGTTTAGCAAAGTGGCGCACAAGCACCCCGCGTTCCTTAAGCTTCTCGTATAGCTCTCGTCCGCCGAAGCCGTCCAGCTTCATGTAAAGAAAATTTGCCTGAGATGGTAGCATCGAAGCCTAGAGCATTCAGCTTATCCCGCTGCATAGTTCCTCGCCTCAATGATTCTCTGCAGGTTCTCCTGATAGTAGTCCTCGCATCAATCGCTGCCTCTGCTAGAATAAGTGACATAGCGTTGACCGCATAAGGATTTGTCGAATACTGCATCTTGGTCAGATCTTCGATTAGGGCAGCATCTCCTACCGCAAAACCAAGCCTTCCTCCTGCAAAAGCTCCTAGACTTCGAGAAAGTCTGCACGACAAGTAGGTTGTCGTATTTGCGAGTTAATGGAATTGCCGATTCAGCACCGAAGCCTGCATACGCCTCGTCTATAATCACTACATTATCGGGTTTGACCCTAACGAGCTCCTCAATTTGGGCACTGGTGAGTGCGATTCCAGTCGGAGCATTTGGATTAGGTAAAACTATATTTTTATCTATTCCATATAGCTTTCAGATCGACAGTCAAATCATCACGCAGTGGCTTAATCTCATACCTTATCTCATGGAGACGCGCCACAACCTCGTAGAAGCTATAAGTAACATCGGGGATAACTATACTATCGTTCGTGTCGTTCCAAGCCATGAAAGCGAAGTTCAGAATATCATCTGAGCCATTTGACAGGAACACATTCTCTGGCTGCACCTCGTAGAGCTCAGCCATCTTGACCTATGAGTTTCCTGCCTGTCGGGTCTGGATAGAGGCGCATATCTTCCATATTCGCATCACGCATCGCCTGGTATACGGCAGGTGCTGGTGGAACGGAGACTCGTTGGTGTTGAGCTTGAGATATTTCCCTATCCTTGGGCTGCTCGCCCGGCGTATATGACTTGAAGTCCTTGTATAATTCTCTGATAAATCTGCTCATGACTATTACTGTTCTTCTGTATCTCCGTTTTCTTCAAAATTATTATTTTTATCCAGTACAGTTTTGTACCCGCCCTCTCCGTACATAAGGCATTTGTTGACCCTCGTAATCGTAGCGGAGCTTGCACCAGTAAGTTTGCTGATTTCATTAAAGACTTTGCCATCTGTAAGAAGTCTCGCTACCTCAAGCCTGTGTGCTAAGTCCTGAAATTCTTTAATCGTACAAATGTCCTCGAAGAACTTTATGCATTCCTCCTCAGTCTCTAGCGACAGAATCGCATCGACAAAGTTCTGTAGCCATCTTGATTCAACTTTATTCATGTTCGATACCTCGATTTAATCTCAGTATAAGATATGAATCTATACTATCACTTTAGCTTGCTAAATTCAAACAGTAAGTTCGACTGAAGATTTTTGAAAAATGTATTATTCAAAATCTTCATAGATGATATATCGGAAAACTCACATATATTTTATGTTGCAAAATTCTTACATGAAAAGTAAAAATTATCATTTTTAACATATGTCATAATTGTTGACTTTCTTCGGCTATTACTGTATCATAATAATGACATATGTCAATAATAGCAAGTGGAAGTACTATGCCTGGAAGAAAAGACAAAAAGCAAGACATGTTGAAACTGTGCCTGAATACACGCGTTTTTCGAGCCACAGGGTATCACTTATGGCGAACAAATCATCCTCTCTGTAGATGAGTTTGAAGTGATTAGACTTATTGATCTTGAACACCTAAATCATGAAGAGACAGCTAATAAGATGAACGTAGCTACGAACTACAGTTACGACTATCTATGAACGTGCGAGAACAAAAGCTCGCTGACGCGATTGTAAATGGTAAATTTCTTGTAATAGAAGGAGGGCATGTGCATCTGCAGTCCGATATTGATTGATTACAACATAGGAACAAATACTTACAAAGGAGACAGAAATCATGAGAATTGCAGTAACATATGATAACGGGGACATATTTCCAACACTTTTGGTAAGACTTCACAGTTCAAATTTTATGATGTAGAAGATGGGAAAATTATCACTTCACAGGTTGTCGATACTAACGGTGCCGGTCACGGCGCACTGCAGGATTCTTAACGACCAATAATGTTGATACTCTTGTCTGCGGCGGAATCGGCGGAGGTGCACAACAAGCTCTAGCAGATGCTGATATCAAGCTGTTGGTGGCGTTTCCGGAAATGCAGATGAAGCTATTGATTTGCTACTCAAGGATGAACTTTAAATTCAATCCTGAGGTTAAGTGCAATCATCATGGCGAACATCATCACCACGAGGGCGGATGCGGAAATCATGGGTGCCATAATTAGTTGAGTTTATTATAAAAGTGGGATATCGCAACGCGATATCCCACTTCGTTGTATAACGTATTTAATTATTATTCGTCTGTTTCAGAAAAACATATCCTTGCCAACGATCACAAAGAGGGCAAGCTCAATCATCTGGTGGATCCTCAAATGCAGTTTCCTGGCTCGATTCCATTATCTGGATCACTCAACTGCCGGGTCATAAACGTATCCACAAACGTCACATACATACTTCTGCATATCAATATCCTCCTCTAAAATTAAATCTAATTTTGTAATCAATTGTTTATAAATCGATTGTATCACATTTAATTTAATTGTAAAGTAATTTTTGTGTTTTTATATATAGAACATTTTTCCGGTTTATTTTGCTTCACCCTGTGGCGTGATAGTTCCCTGAGCTTGCAGGAATCTCAAAGCAATGATACATTAGACTCTGTAGAAAAGGAGCCTCGAATTGAAGATTAAAATCATTGCCATTATATGCGCACTGAGCTTCATGGTAGCTGCACTGCTTACTGCAGCAGATATGACTATGTACCATATCCCAGGGTATTATCGCTACCAATTTGAAGAAAAAGAGGTTAGCCGGCGACTTGAACCGAGATATGATAGACAACATGATGTCTGCGTTTGAGAGATGATGGAGTATCTGCGTGGAAATCGCTCTAATCTGAATATCGAGGTAACTGCCGATGGTGCTCGGCAGGAGTTTTACATGCGCGCGAAAAGGCTCATCTTTAAGGATGTGCGTGCCATCTTCCTCAAAGCTTATCTGGCAGGCTGATAGTGCTATAATATTCTTTATCTCTCATCTGCATTTCCCTTTGCTGCAAGACGGGCAATCTGCTCATTCATCGATTTGCAAGACATTCATCCAACACATGGACATGAATTACAAATGCTGCCTTTCCTGTTGATAGTCGGAATAGCGACGGTAAATTTCGATAAAGCATTTATGGTATTTCATAGGGAGTGCTATTTGCAAATAATTACTGGAGACTTAACCCGGACGAAAGCGACCCTCATCAACTTGCTGCCACAGTCGTTCTTCGAGCATACGGCACTCGTGATATGCGGAATATACTTTATCATGGTTGCGACTTCTGTTGCTGTGACACTGAAGCTGCGCCCTCACCAACTAATTTGAATCGCTTATAGTACTTCTTGTTGAACTGCTTCTGCAGGTTGATTCGTGGTTTGCGATTGACGTTTGCTTTCGACAATGAAGCCGAGTTATGTATATGTCTTTGTAAAGAGCTTCTTGATTTACCGCCTTAATGTCTATTTTATATAATCTGTTGAGCCATTATAACCATAATTTGGTTTAAATGCCTCGTTAAAAATAGTAGTCTTCATCCATAAAATTATAATAAACATATTTAATCTCTTTTTCTCCTGGATCGCAACTTAAGATAGCTTGTTCACTATCTGTAGAATTGTAAATGGCAAAACCGCCATCATCCCTATACCGTATATTCTTCTTGTTGAGGCTTATAAATAACATCCATATTTTCTAATGCCATTGCCATCTCTGGATGTGTTCCATCACTTGCATGTCCATGTTGTGAACATAGTAAACGGAGTATTTTCTGAGGTTGTAGTCGATGTATGGGTCAGTGCATATAAATAATACACATATATATGCCTAGTATTATTGTAATAGTGGCTATTAGTATTTTCTTCATTGAAATTCACACCTTACCATTAGTTGAATCATATAGTATTTCTTGTTGAACTCTTTCTGCATGTTAATCAGTGGCTTGCGATTGACGTTGGCTTCGACGAGGAAGCCGAAGTTTTTATAGATTTCTTTATAAGATCTTCCTGATACATGGTACTGACATCTTTTTCGTATTCACCTATTGATCCATTATATATATTTGTTAAGCTAAATTTTCTCATTATAGCTTTTATACATTACATTATAATAAATATAACGAGTTCCTTTTTCTCCTGGATTACAACTTATAATAACTTGTTCACTGTTTGTAAATGTATTGTAAATGATAAATGTTCCATCTTCTCTATACCTGTATATTCTTCTTTTTTAGGGCTTTATAGATAACATTCATATTTTCTAATGCCATTGCTAATTCTGGATGTGTTCCATCCTTATGCTCCATGTTGTGAACATAGTAAACGGAGTATTTTCTGAGATTGTAGTCTATATACAGTTATCATATAGATGTACAAGTCCTATAATTTATAAATAAAGTGATTAAGCATGTTATTAGCATCTTCTTCATTGAAATTCACAACTTCCCATTGGTTGAATCGTTTGTAGTACTTCTTGTTGAACTCTTTCTGCATGTTGATTAGAGGCTTGCGATTGACGTTGGCTTCGACGAGGAAGCCGAAGTTTTTATAAAAGATCAGTGATATACCACATCTTTATCTATGGTATTGACATTAATTTCTCTATAAGTGCTATCAGTTCTGCTAAATCCATCTTTTATTTCAAAAGCTCTATCGAAATAGTATGATGAATATTTATTGTCAACAAAACAATATACAGTGCCCTCGGACCAGTTAGTACGAGATAATCTTGGTACATTGTTATCCGCCTCATATTTAAAATTATATATAATACATCTGCCATCATATCTATATTCTATATTGCTTTTTTTCGGTTTACGCATTAAATCAAGATTATCTAACACCATAGCTAACTCAGGTTGTGTTCCTTCTTTATGCTCCATGTTGTGGGCATAGTAAACGGAATATTTTCTGAGATTGTAGTCGATATACCAGTTATTATATAGATGTACAAGTCCTATCATTGTAAATAAAGTGATTAAGCATGTTATTATTATCTTTCTTCATCGAAAATTCACACATTACCATTAGTTGAATCGCTTATAGTACTTCTTGTTGAACTCTTTCTGCATGTTAATCAGTGGTTTGCGATTGGCGTTGGCTTCTATTAGGATGCCGAAGTCTTTTATTAACTGTTTATATAGCTTTCGGTGGTTTATCTCATTAATATTGATTGCCCTGCCACTCTTGTTATCATCTGCTTCAGTCAATACAAAGCTAGCATCGAAATAATAGGTTTTTATTTTCTGTAGCACTATGATGCAATAGCATGCCTTTCCACTATAACCTAGCATCTTTGATACATAAGGAACATCCCCATCGATTTCATTGTCATAATTATAGGTTACTGTGTTTCCATCTGAATCATATTCAATCCCTTTTGCTTCGTTGTATTTTTAATGTACTCTATATTTTCTATTACCATTGCCATCTCTGGATGTGTTCCATTCTTATGATCCATGTTGTGGGCATAGTAAACGGAGTATCTTCTGAGATTTTGAGCAGGATATAAATTTGCATATGCAAACCATCCAAAAGCTATAGCTATTATGAATATTGTTGCAATTTTAGCTTTTTCTTCATCAGAATTTCACAACTTCTCATTAGTTGAATCGCTTATAGTATTTCTTGTTGAACTCTTTCTGCATGTTGATTAGAGGCTTGCGATTGACGTTGGCTTCGACGAGGAAGCCGAAGTTATTATAAACATCCTTATATAATTCTTCTTCGTCGATATCACTTTTTTTCATACTCCATCTTGGCTGTATTAGAATTATAAATTGCTTTTTAATGAAAAAAATCAGAGTTAAATATATAACTTTTATCCTTTGAATTCGAATACAGATATTCCACTCCGTATACATAAGTTGCGCAAATCGAGGGACTGTTGCCATTATTTCTATCGTTATACACTTTCGCCAGTCCATCATAATCATATCTTTATTCCTCTACTCGCTGGTGTGCGTATAACCCTTTATGTTTTCTAATGCCATTGCCATTTCTGGTGTGTTCCTTCTTATGCTCCTATGTTATGGGCATAGTAAACAGAATATCTTCTGAGGTTTTGAGCAGGATATAAATTTGTATATGCGAACCATCCGAAAATATGAATATTATAAGTATTGTTGCACTTTAGCTTTTTCATTTTATCGACTTTCTCCTTCGTCTAAATATATTTTTTATTACACGCTTCGCTTTAAATACCACTTTTTGGCTTTAGCTGCCACCTTTCTACAAGTTTTTCGTATTAATCTTGTAGTATTTTTAATCACAACTCTTGACTTTGAATATATCTTTACAATTGTTTTTCATTTTTAAAGAGAGACTTTCTTGTAAAATTTTTAATAGACTTCATTCGCTTTTTGATTTTTGATAAATAGAAGCATTCTTTTTCCGTAACTCTTGCTGTAAAATACTTGTTTTTAGTATCTTATCATTACATACTTCTTCAATGTAATTAATACAAGGAATAATTCTTTGATAGAATAGCTTCTTCACGTATATATTTACTACCTTATTCAGGGCATTAGCTGTAATACTGGGCAAGGAATTAACAATGCCAATCCACGCAAGTACCATCTCCCTACTTTTTAACAAAGTTTTTTCTACCCTTTTTCAAATTCTTTTTAGAAAACCAAAAACTCCTATACCCATTAACGCAATTCCTCCAAAGGATAAACTTGCCCAAAAGTGATTTAAGAAGTTTTGTTCATCTGCTGAGATTCCTGGTCCTGCTTGAGATCTTAATGCCTCACTATACATCTCCTCTCTTATACGATTTAAATCATCTTGATTGTAATATTCTATAATTGTATCACTATACAACCTTCCCCGATATTTAGGATGAAACTTGAATATAAAATGCATCTTTATCTGAACGCATATCTTTGTCGTTAATATTTGTCCAAATATCCCCTGTGAGTGAATTTAAATAGAAAAATTTAGTCTTTGGTGATTCAACAGTAAAAGGTGTTACAGAAATAAATTTAATCATTTCTCTAATCCTACTGCTTTTTCATATGAACCAAGAGGGCATGCCATATGTGGTAAATCAACAGGATAGTTACCACTCTTATTTTGTATTATTCAATGTTGTGATTATACTGCTATATTCCCGTATCGGAATTAAACTTGTATTTATACTGTTTGCATGATTTTTGAAGAAAACTCTTGCTGTAAGATGGATACATTATCGCATTTTGCAACTTCATGATTTATCTTATCCCTATTATTCCCTGTATTTCTTTCTCGCATTCTTCTCTACCTCTTTGAGGTACTGTATAATACCCTTCTTTTCCTCCGCAGTCATTCCTGTATTTACTAGAATGGGTCTTTTTAGATGACTTAGGTTTTGGTATATGATTTCGTACTGCTGTTAGTTACCGCTTTGTATGTTCTATTAGTTTTTACAGCATTCCTCGGTATGCTTCTTCTAGTTCTTCCTGAACGATTTTGTGGTGCTGTTTTTGTTAGCTGTGCTTTCCTGCACTGGGTTTTTCCTATACAAAAGCGAATTATCGGTTTGTTTATATTACTTGTATCCTTTTTGTACACAATTAAGCTATAGTTTAGTATATCTGCTTTTATCTATCCTATAGCTATATCCAGTTATTCCTTTTAGATTTGTAGCCTGCTTTATAGGTGTTCCTTGTTCATCTATATACTCAACTCTTATATGCTGATTAACCTTTGTTTCTAATTTTGCCTGCAAGCTGCTACCAAACAGAGCATACCTTACTGCCATTGAATAATTGAATGAATTACCGTATCTTGGTGGCGCAGGAGAATAGAATGTATAGTTAAATGCAGACAGGAATCCAGCTCCCAGGTAACCTCCTCTCGGCAGATCCTTAGAACCCATTTAGTCCTACTGTCTCCAGGTGTAGCATCATAGATAATATCGTTATCCTTTACAAGGTTAGATGTGCTTGGTATTAGTTCAGCTAGATTTGCAGGTCAGTAGATACACCTTGAGCTGTATCTATATCTGAAGATATAAAGCTCAGTACTACTTGATTCTCATCCATAGTACCGTGCTTTACTATTTTGTAGTTAATAGAAATGTTATTGGCATTGTTATATAAGACCGATATAGAGTTCCCGATTGCATTAGGAAAGAACTGCTCTCCTGAGAAACCCGATTCCTCTAATGCTTCCGTGCCTATTTAATCCAGAGTTGGCTTCCCAATCATCTTTATCTGAATCTTCAATCTCCCAGATTAAATCTAGGTCTATTCCTGATTTTGTCTTTTCCAACATAAGTTATTCTTCCTGATGATCCGTTATCTGTGCTGAACATTTTAACAGGAACACTAGGTCTTTCAGAGCCAAAATTAGAGCTACGATTGAGATCTCCAACCTCCGAGCCTGATATGAGCTCAACTTCTGTTTTATCCGTCCATCTAAGACCTCTTCAGTTGAAGTTGTCGTCCGTAAGATTCTCTCCTATCAAATCAATTTTTGATATTCTTAAAATAGTCGGGACCACGAGTACCCTCATTAAAAGTCACCAGAAACATTCACACCGCTTATGCTGGGTGTGTTATCTGCTGTTTGTTCTGTTTCTTCTGATAAGCTTCCGCTTGCTGCTGATGAATCACCAAGTTCGGCATAGTCGGCTGCCATAACGATTGGTGTGATATTAAATAAAAATAATGCAGACTAAAAATAACAATAGATGAAATCTTCTTTATCATGATACACACTTCTCCAATTTTTATAGATGTAAAATTTGTATAAATTTTACATCTATAATTGTATTTTAGCAAGTACTGATATATGAAACACGTTGCGATTTACATCTGTAGTCATCACAACTAAGAGTCGTGGAAATAAAGAAGCGAAGCGTGAGGTTTCGGCAAGTTCAAGGTTTGAGCTGTAACGAATTAATGAAAGCGAGAATTGTCTCAGCGCATCAAGTTTCACAGCTTTCACATAATTCGTCAAGCAAACGAGACTCTTTGCCGAGGCTCACGCTTCACTTTTTATTGGAACATCACGGAAAGCGAATCATCCGCAAAGAACGTATTCGCATTATAAAGGAACAGCACATCAGTTATCCCCTCTGACGCAATCAAATCATCGACATTATCGAAGTAATATCTAGGATCCACTACCACGATCTCGCGGTAATGCTGCGCCAGCATCGGAATCACACTGTTCGCATACGAGTCCTTAATCAGGAGCAGCCTCCTGTTAGACTCTGTTGGAGTCTTGACCGTGTACATCGGATGGTTGCTGCCTCCGAATACAGTGTACGCATCCTTCTTATCTAGGTTCTTAAGCTGATAGAACTTAGTAGTCTTCTTTTTAGTATCACCATAGTAGATGACTGAAGGCTTGCTGCCTTCTTATTCTTAGGCAGATCTATCTTGATACTATCGTATCTTCCGCCTGTAAATCCACTCTTCGAGTACATCGTTCCCGCAAAGTCGTTCTTAACAACCTTACTCTCAAACTCCATCGGCATACCTGCACCCTAGTGCTGGCACAATCAGCCTTGTACGCGAGGTAAGCGCCGTCGCTCGTCCAGTGGTGGTCAGTCCTGTAATAGAGCTGTACATCCTCTTCCTTCTTATTGAAAGTCTTCCTCACATCGATCGGCTTTAATTCCCGACGCCCTGATATTCTTGTAAAAATCATCCATGCTCTTGTTCTGATCGCCATGACTGACAGTTAGCGGTAGCTTGTCGGACATGATATTCCCCTGCATTTGGAGCGAGGAGGAATGCCATACTTTAGCTTAGGATACTTGGCCTTGAAATTCTTGAGCGCAGTTTCAGCAGAGCTAATTGTCTTCTGATCTGGAGTCACTATATCCTCGATCAGATATCCATCACGAGCTCTATACACCCCTGTTAGCTTTGAGCTTTCCTTCAGTCACATCGACTGCCGACTTAACCTTGATAAAAGACCCCGCAGCAGGAACTGATCGTTCACGTAGCTCTCCATCTTGGATTCTAGCCTACCGCCAAAATAGTTCGAAACAGAGATGCTCGAAATTCCTGCTAGCATACGGTTTTTCAGAAGCTGAGAATGACTTTGTCTGGAACTATGAGATTTATAAGAATACAGTCGCAAGAACAAACACAAATATGACACCAGTATACGCCGCTATCTTTGTTCTCCGAACTTTGCTTCAGTTCGGCCTTTATTTCATTTCTAAAACGGTTAATCTTCTTCAAAACTTACTCCTCTACGCTAGAATCTGAAGTACAGGAACGGATTATACGAACCATATACCAGATATGCGACAGAAACAATGAGTACTGCGAACACCAGCGCAGTTCCTACCGCTGGTTTCTTCTCTATATAGCTCTCTGAATTTCTCAATTGGATATGGTGTTGCCACGCAAGCACCAGACAGCTAGGATGATGAAATTCGTTCTTATGTAGCACAGTGCTGTAACATTTATAAACGACACCTTGCCGAGTCCAAACATGACAGCGAGATACGAAAGCGCCTTGCTGATATCTGTGATGCTGAAAAAAACCCAGCTTACCATAACTATGACTATCGCATATACGTGTCTAAACCAATTTGGCGCCTTCTCGAGATATTTACCATAAACGTACTTCTCGAGTATCAGCAGCACTCCGAAAGTATGCACCCCAGAGCACGAAGTTCCAGCTCGCACCATGCCATAGGCCGTCAGAGACCACACTATGAGCAGGTTTAAAATGTGTCTATGCACCTTTACTCTGTTTCCTCCGAGTGGAATGTACACGTACTCACGGAACCAAGTAGATAGCGACATGTGCCATCTGCGCCAGAAATCCGTGATAGTCGACGCGATATACGGATAGTTGAAGTTCTCGTCAAACACGAAGCCGAACATCTTTACCGAGACCTATCGCCATGTCGGAATATCCGCTAAAGTCAAAGTATATTTGTAAGGTGTAAGCCGCAATTCCCAATCCAGTACAGTACCACCGATACCTGACCATGTGGCAGACTCGAAATCTCTGTATAGAGCGAGCCTGAGCGCGTTGGCAAGAATTACCTTCTTGCCCAGTCCGAGTATAAACCTCGACGAGCCCTCACCAAATTTAATGAGGCGTGGTCTCGCGATTATCTATCTGAAGTTCAACGTCTCTGTACTGTAACGATAGGTCCAGCGATGAGCTGAGGGAAGAACGACAGATATAACGAGAACTTGAGCAAGCTATACTGCGGTGCAACCTTTCCCTTGTACACATCAAATACGTAAGACATCGCCTGGAAAGTGTAGAACGAAATTCCGATTGGCAGTGCGAGTGACGTGTAATGAATATGCCATCCTGTAATCGATGTTATGGTATCCATAAGAAACCCGAAATACTTGAAGAAACCGAGAATCAGCAGGTCTACCACCACTGTAAACAGCAGATTCCTCCTACCGGTGCCTCCATACTTCTGCTCGTTACGAATCTGAATAGCCATGAAGTAGTTGAAGAACGCGCTGTACAGCATCAAGAATAGATATACTGGTTCTCCCCCAGCTGTAAAAGAACAAGCTGGCAACGAGTAGCACAATATTGGCTTTCCCGTCTGCTCCTTCGGAATCAGATAGTACACGAGCATCGTAATCGGGAGGAAATAGAATATGAAGATAATACTGCTAAATAACACTTAATAGCACCTCCTCATACTTTATCTGGATCCTGGCAGACTCCATAGAAGACATACTTGCCCCTTGAAGTCACGATTGCGTTCTTAAGTTCCTTGACCTGCTCAGGCCCATAGTTGTCAAAATGCCTCTATCTGGCTTGTGATGCGCTTTTCTACAGCATCTTTGACAGCTTTAACATCAGACTTGTTCTTGACCTTGATGACGAGAACCTCGTCAACAGATAGAGCCTCCTTGCTCTTGTAATACAGAACAGCCTCATAATTATTAGCATCTAGTCCCTATGAACTGCACGAGGTCACGAGGTTTCTGCTTCTGTAGCTTTCTCTATATTAGTCTTCTTGATGAGCTGCGCATCAATCTTATCCATCGAGACATCCTTTGCATTTTCACGGCTATACACGATAGCGAGAAATGCAAACAGGACAACGAGAAGCACACATTTTGAGATTCTGCCATATCTTATAACGATCTCTGCGTGATTTACTATTCATCTACAGTTCTGCCTCCTCAATCATCCTATCCAGCCAGTACGGATAATACGTAGCCTGAGCGTGAATGCCGTCACCAGCGTATAGCTCTGGATGCTTCTGCAGAATATCCGCAGTTGGAATATATACGCACTTGTTCTTAGCGCACATCTTCTTGATTGCGCTGTTAAATTTCTTATAATTGCTAATCGACTTATTCTAGCCATCGCTGAATCAGTAGGTGCCGAGATGCCGCACACAAATCTTCGTCTTAGGTGAAGCCTTGTGAAAAGCCTTTAATCTTGCTTCATACTTCTTGATAAATGCTTTTTCATCGCCTCTGTAATTACCCATATCGTTCATGCCAAATGCAAAGAACGCAGTGCTTGGATAAGTTCCCGCAGCACTCGAGAATAGAGTCATCTCCAGTCATTACACTTGAACCGATCTTTGCTAAATACCTGATCATCGCTCAGCCAGCCATACACGCTGAGGCCCTCAGTAACAGAGTCACCGACAACGATGCTGCCCTTGAACTTGCTCATATATCTAGCCTTGTTGCTCTGACCATTTGCAGACACCTCTCCGCCGAGTGCAGAAACAGCCTCTTCAACGCTAGTTACAGAGCTCTTCTGCAGTGCCTCAACGCTCTTCTTATTCTTCTCAATTTCATCCTTTTCCTACCGGTACCTTGCGGTTGAACTTCAGTAGGTTGAATAAAACGACAAGAAAAAAAGCAGCAAGATGATACTTGCTACTTTATTCTTATCCATGTCTTTGATATATTCTTTTTGCTACATTTGTAGCACGATTATTATTTCTTAACTCTAGCCATATTTCCTCTTCTAGGTAAAATCCTCAGACTATATAGTACCATCTATACAACCTTTTTGTGGCTATTTTTAATCTAATTCATGAATTTTTTTATGCCCTTTTTGAGTTTGCGATAGAATAGAGTTCCGTACTTATTTCACGATCTCTATTACCATGAATCCCATCGCAATTCCTAGGCAGTTCAGAACTAGCTGCTTGCCTTCACTCACGGTCTCCTTAGGCATATCCATTACCATAGCGTACATTACGAAGTAAAGGTTGTTTCCCGGTACTAGAGGAAATGCGCAAACGCTCTGGAATATCGTTGCAGGTGCTTGTTGACTCTCGCCATAACCTGCGCATAGCCCAGCTACAAATATAGCGCTGACAAGCGTCGCCAGAAAGTAGTTATGGAGAATTTCCATCTAATTCACGTACATTCCCCATGTGCAGAATGCCCCGATTCCGCAGAAGAGCACCTGCTTGCCTTTAACGTTAAAACCATAGACCGAAGCCCACACAGGCAGCGGTACAAGAAATAAATTGTATTATGATACTTGGATTTAATTCGGTCATCTTAGAACACCCCTTGAATAATAGAATTGCTGAAGCTATTCCGAAGGCGATTCCCGCTGCTCCGATTATAGCGTTTGAAATATTAAGTATTCCAGCAAGTGTATCCTTGTGAAGCAGGTCGCTGATTCCATTCGTAAATCCGAGCGCACTGACGAGGAGCATTACTACACCAACTGTGATGTTACCCTGACTTTTCTGCAAATCCAACATATACAGAAAGAATGATGAATACCTCTGTGATAAAGGACTGAATGAAGTTGGAAATCAGAGGATTATCTCTGTCTTCGCCAATCTCCTGCCTAGGAAAAACAATGATTATCGAAGATATAGCAGCGATAATCGCATCCCTAACTCCGCAGTTGAAGAACACGCCGAATCCTGTTCCTCCGAGGATTCCTGCCAGATACTCTAGGTATGCAGGCTGAGGTGTCCTGTCCAGAACCTCTTGTAGCATGTTTGCAACCTCATCTGGGCTTGGTGTCTGACGACATAGCGTCTCTGATAAATTGTTGAGATAATCGAGTTTATCAAAGTTCGATGAAGTAGAAGGTATATGTCTAATCTGCGTTATGATATCGCCCTCCGCCGTCTCAACTGTTGCCTGAATGTTGCTGTAGATAACCCAGATATCTGCATGCGTGAAGCCATAGCTCTTGCACATTCTGTACATACTGTCCTCGACTCTACTCACCCTCAGCGCCTGCACGAAGCATCTCTCTGCCGATGTTCAGAATTTCCTTAAGAATCCTCTTGTAATCCATTTCTTTCCTTTCCTAAAAATATAATATTTAAACGCCTTGAATAGCGTCCATAAACGCTGGTATGAGCTGTTTCTTTCTCGATAGCAGTCCGTCTATCTTAAATCCGCCATCTGTCGGAACTGCCCTGAAATGCATTCATTATCATCTCTCGGCATGTTCACCCAGCATAAAGCATCTCTGACGAGGAATGTTTGATGTCGGTAAGCAGAAGAACACCATCGAGACTTTATTCTTGCCACACTCATGCTCCATGAGCGGAAGAAGCATCTCTTTGATATTGCTAAGCTCTTCGTTCATCGAGCTTATCTGTCCAACACCGAAAGCTCGAGCTTCCGAATGTGAACTTCTATAATCCTGATAGAAAATCTCTTCTGCTGACTTATCCTTGAGGTCTGATCCCTGCCTCGAACATCTCTGCTGGCAAAATGACTCTATGTCGATACCCGCAATTAACGCGAGTGCGCCCCAGCAGCCATCTTATCCTGTGTCGTGCATGTCGGCGACCTGAACATAAGTGTGTCAGAAACGATTGCCGCACAGAGTAGCCCTGCAATGTGCTTAGGTACATCGATGCCTCGCTCTATATACATCTGGTACAGAATTGTCGCCGTACAACCTACTGGCTGCAGGTTGAAAAATATCGGCTGAAGTGTCTGGATAGTTCCCTAGTCTGTGGTGATCCACAATCTCACGTATATCCGCATCATCGATATTATCTACTGCCTGTGACTTTCTCATTATGGTCTACGAGAATTACCTGTTTCTTCCTGATATTTGAGCAGATTACGCCTCGAAACTGTTCCGACGTAGCGACCTTTGCTGTCTGTAACAGGGAACGCTCGATGCCTAGTAGCTCCCATCTCAGCCTTCACACTGTCCGTATAATCATCCAGTTTAAAGCCCTCGATACCGTCTGATGTCATAAATGCTTCTAGAGGGACGCTCTTGTTGATTTCCTCGAAACTGAGAACGTATCTAAAGCTCAGTTTCAATGATAACTGCCTCCTTATCCTTTGGCAAGATCCGCGACTTCCTTAGAGGCTTTTCGCACCCAAGGGCACAGGATGATACATCCTGCGCCTGCCTCAAGTGCCCTCAATCTGATTTTTCCTCTGCGGTCAACAAGAATTACTAAATCGATGCTCCTGAACGACGCCTTGCATCCTCTCGACCAGTGCCGCTCCTACTAGGACCTTTCCCTTGTCGAAAATGGCGTTCTCCCATCGCCGACTACAATCTGTCCGTCAATCGTAGTCGCAATATCGCTGAAACCCTAGGGTGATGTGCTGAGAGAAAGCGCTGCTCTCGCATCCATAAATGTACGTGCGATATCACCCTTCGTAATAAGTCCCGATGACCTTATCTGCCTCAGTAATTGGCTGGTTACAGCCCTCGCTTTTTGCCCATGATGCTCCAGGCTTCCTTGATTGTCATCTCCTTAGGAACTCCAGGAGTATGCCTAATCTCCATATCTCCTAACCTGAGTGGCGACATTGTCCACGTATTCAGGCACCTTTAACACCGAAATCTCTGCAACACAAACTCAGTCTCACCGTGATTTCACCAGCACGGCGAGCGACATAATTATTGGTATTCGTAATTCGATTCTTAATCTCAGCGTAGCCAATCGCTGAGCAAATAGAATCGGTGTCAGGGATTCTATGTCCAATTATTATTATCTTCTTATCGGATTCCACGAGCACCTCCGGATATCTTGTATTGGGAACGCCACACTCGTAGGAGTGCAGCGAATCTTCGAATATAGCAGTTCGAAATGCTCCGATACCTGCATATGAAGGCATTACTACTTAATTGTAATAGTCTTGATTACCTGATCTTCGTTAGGTTTATCCATCATGTTGCGTGGAACAGAAACGATGCGGTCTGCTTCTTCCATGCCTTCTGTAACCTTTACCAAAGGCAGCATACTGTCCGTCCAGATGCGGTGCATCCTCAACCATGATGAAGAACTCAGAGCCAGCTGAGTTAGGATTCATTGATCTAGCCATAGAGAGACACTCTCTAGTGTGCTTTGAGGTCATTCTTGAATCCGTTAGATGAGAACTCGCCTGGAATGCTGTATCCAGGGACCACCCATACCAGTTCCATCTGGGACATCCGCCCTGAATCATGAAGCCTGGAATAACTCTGTGGAAAAATAAGGCCCATCATAGAAACCCTTTTTCACAAAGTTCTACGAAAATTTTCAACTGACTTTAGGTGCGATATCCTCGCAGAGCTCTCCACTCATGGTTGCACCATTTTTCCATCTCAATTACGAAATGTTTCATCTATATCTCCTTCATTTTTATACAAAAATCAAATGCTAATTTGTTCAACTTTATTAATTTTTACATCATGCATATGTTCGCCGTAAGATACAATAAGCTTTATTTAAAAATAATCACTCTTTAGCTTTTTCAGTACTTCTCATGCTAAAAATGAGATTAATTAGGCCCAGTATGAAACCGATTAGAGCACCCTAGATTGACGATAGTATTGAGTTCCTTCGACATCACCTCCATGACCATGTCTTCGAGTTGCTCAACTTCCATATCCTCGATTTTCTGACCTGACCATACCAGCGATATCCATTTTTAGCGATAAGCTCTGGGAATCACAGCTTTGATAGTTTTCCTATAAATCTCTCTTACCTTCGCCCTCAGCTCCTCGTCGCTCACACCATTACTCGTTATCATGTCGTAAATGTTATCACCACGCAGCTTCTCCATACTACGGCTAACCCTCAGGTGCTAAGAAGTTTGTAGCAGTGATCATCACATATCTTCCGATATTGTCTGAAATCGAACTCAAGAATGCCATCTATCATCTCCGGATTTATGAACATACTGATCATCGATACCGCCGAGCTGCTCTCGATTATCTGACCGCCCTTCACCTTGATGATATCTGCAAAAATTGATGCTCTTAACCGCATCCAGCCATTCGTAGAGTGACCGCATAGTCGAGGTTTCGTCGTAATCATCTCATATCTCCTCTTCAGAGGATGAAATCGCTCTAAAACCACTATCTATATCTGATTTCAGCAACTGCACGATTCGTTCAGCTAACAGCTGCTTTCTGTATCTTCATTAAGCGCCTTGCTCTCGATATCTTCGCTCGTGACGAGGTGATTCGATATAACATCTCCCACGGCCTTTTGCAAGCCTAGTCTTTCCCTTTGAATAGCTCCAGGTGTCAGCGGCACCTTGTGACCGAAGATGATTTCTCATGGCGCGGCCTGAACAGCATCTTGACCGCAATATAATTGGTACAATATCCTATAAGTGCTCCGATTAGCGGAGCAGCGATATATTTAAACATCATTTAAAACCTCCAGTAGCATACGAACGAAATTATATCACTAACTGGACGTAGTTTGCATAATAATGTAAGATATTTCAGTGATTTATTGCAATATATTTTAGTGATTTGGCTTTATAAAGTCGGGTATAAAGCACGTGGGTTCGAGTCCCCTGCGAGTATATGATTAATCAATTTTCAAGAAGTGAATTAATATATGGAAAAGACGCAATCGAGACCCCTTGAAAGGGCTGCCGAGTTGCGGTATTTGGCGTCGGCGGCGTCGGTGGTTACGTGGTGGAGGCGCTCGCTAGAGCTGGTGTGGGTGCTCTCGATATCATCGATAACGACGATGTCAGCCTGACAAATATAAATAGGCAGATAATCGCCACCCATGATACTATCGGCGAAAGCAAGGTAACAGTGTGCGAGAGCAGAATTAAGCAGCTCAATCCCAACTGCGAGGTGCGAGGACGCCAGATGTTCTACTTGCCTGAAACTGCGGAGAATTTTTGACTTCACCGAGTACGACTATGTTGTGGATGCCGTCGACACTGTATCAGCAAAGCTCGACATCATCGAGAGATGCAAAGACGTGAGAAGTTCCGATAATTTCCTGCATGGGGTGGAAACCGCGTTGACCCTACGAAGCTAGCCATTATGGACATCGCAAAGACATCTGATGGATCCGCTTGCCAAGGTTATACGAAAAGGACTCAAAGATAGGCGAATTAAAGGTGTAAAGGTTCTCTGCTCCACCGAGGAGCCTATCGTACCAATTCTCCAGAGGGCGGAGAGGCCGAGAGGCAAAGGAACTGCTGGCAGATTGGCTCCTGGCTCAACTCCATTTGTCCCTGCTGCTGCAGGGGCTTGTAATAGCTAGTGAAGTCGTGAAGGATCTCACGGGCTTCGATTCACGAAAACGAACAAAAGGTGGACGCTAGGTCCACCTTTTTGTGTTGCAGTAATATCTTGTGTGTTGTGAGTGCTTATCCCATGTTTGCTCCTTTGTTTATATGCTGTTTCTTCTACGTATAGCCAGAAGCGTACCAGTGAAGCCACGGAAAGCATCATTAATAAAATAAATGGTGCTACTCACCTCGTCTCCGGTTCTTACCAGGGCGAGACCCATAGTGAAGTTGCTTCGCTGTTATCTTACCTCTTGTTGGGATAATCTGAGCATTTGGACTGTCTTCAGATACACCAGTTTCTCTTATTGCAAGCTTAACCTTTACATCACCTTTGCTGGTGGCTATCAAAAATGCTGTGGTTCCCTCACAGAAAGTGAATCCAGATAGGATTTATTAAACCCTATTATGATACTACCTTCTCGCAGCGAATATGCATCACCTTTTTGAAATAGCTTTTACCGTCTACCTTAATACTAATATTGCCTTTATCTGATGCAAAGTTAAGTCCGCGAATCCTGAGTTCCGCACCTTTTGACTTTCCTTTTATGTAGATAAGCGTATCGCCACTAATTTCAATTCCTGTGTCCTTGTTGACTGTTGGATCATTCAGGTCAAGCTTCACACCATCTTCAGCACCGGGGTCTGGCTTTGGAACTTTGCTTTAGTGCATTTTTAATAGCTTCATGAATTCCGTCTGTGCTTACAGTGGCGCCGGATACCGCATCTATACCAACATCTTTGCTAAGCTTGCTATCAAGAACATCCTTTACCTTCTTGCCCTTGTACTTTGACAGATTTTCGATAGCTCGTTTGAAATATCCACCGTTATGCTTTTCATCGTCATTTGGATCATCTGTAATTGTACCATTATTTATAACATGAACAATTACACCATCCTTCACCCACACCTTTACTTTGATAGTATATGGTTCAATGTAGTGAGTTTTCTTTATTGCAAACTCGCCTTCATAAGCAGTCGCACCTTGTAATTCGTCAGTACTCGAGTCTAGTGCCTTTAAGCGCAATAGAGAGTGTGTTTATAAGGTGATCCAGCTTGACGTCGCTAATATTGACGTAGAACAGATTTGTATCTGCATCTTTGTATGCAGCTTCTACATTTGCCCACTTCTCTGCGTCAAATTCATCCTTTCTGGCATCAAGTGCCTCCTTCTCGTACATTAACCTGTTCAGTCTTGCACGATTCAGTACCCACTTAATTTCCTTTATGCTGCCATTTACGCTTGCCTGCGATGCATTTTCATCTGCATATATTGACTTGCCTTCTTCAAGCGTCTCATCAAACAGTGGTTTAAACTTCTTAGTAAGTTTGTTGTTATCAACCTTCTCAGCTCTTTCAATCTCAGCTTTGAGAGCAGCTTTTTCCGATCTCACTTGCCTTTACTTTAGGATCGATTACAAAGCTCTTACCCTGATCGTCTGTGAGTCCGTTAAGATTCTTACCCCAGGTGTATGAATAATTACCGGTACCGGATTTTTCTTACTTGGATTGTTTACGAATGCCTGGAACTCAATTTTCTTGAGTGATGCAGGCACATTTATCTCCTTGAATCCGTTATCTCCAAATGCCTGGCTTCCCTATAAATTCTATTCCTTCCGGAAGGTTAATATCAGTGAGACTATTGTCTGCAAACGCCAGACTCTCTATCTTTTTAAGCTTACTACCTTTAGCGAAGGTTACTTCAGTTAGTCCGCATTTTCTAAACGATGCATTCATCACTGTTTCAACTGATGCCGGAACCTCAAGCTTGCCGAGTTCACACTATAGAAGCACGCCTGATCAATATATTCGATTTTCTCGTTCCACTCTATCTCTTTTACATTGGACATCATGAATACACCCATTCCAAGTTTCTTGAGATCTCGTGGCATTTTTACCTTTGCGAATATCATTGAATTGAAATGCATAGTCTCCAATTTCAGTCACTGTTTCAGGAAGCTTTATGCTCTCGATATCGTATCCGGCATTGAGATTTCTAAACGCATCTATGCCTATCTCTGTAACAGCTTCTCCTTTAGGTGTCTTATCCGGAACTACCAGATTCTTGTTTTTCTTGTTCTTGAGTATACCTTGTTCTGAGAACCCTGTTACTGCAGTTCCTTTGTATTCGAAATCACTTGTTTCCCACTTGCTGTAATCAATATGAGGCCCCTCACCGGGATCCTTAGGGTCAATCAAGTAATTCTCTGCATCTGCCAGTTTGTTTGGATTTGTTCCTGACACAGTACGAATAATCAACTTACCTTTGTACTTATCGGATCCATTATTAGTCGTAAATGCCTGTGCCCCAATCTTTTTCACAGAATCAGGGATTGTGATTTCCTTAAGTCTATTTTCAGAGAACGAGAGCCTATCAATGGATCTTTAAGTTGTTTCCCTTAAATACCACTTCTATTCAGCTTGTTTCCTCTCATCATAGAAGTAGGATTGATTCAAGACTCGAAGGCACAACTAGGCTTGTGAATTCATTTCTGAAGAATGCAGCCATGCCTACATACTTGACGCTTTCCGGCAGAACCAGTTCTCCCCCGCATCCATTAAACGCAAATGCCATCCCGCCTATGCATACGTAGCCTTCAGGAATTTTCAGCGTATTAAGCCTCTTATCTCCATATGATGCTGTAAACGCTTTTATCGGCAAACCGCTTCGACTTTCTTGCCTTTTTGTATCAACTGTAGCAACACCAAATCTTTTTCTGATTTTAGCTTTTTAATTCCAATGTCAGAAAATCCTGTTACGGCATATAATTCTACAATTCCACTATCTGCAGTCTTGAGCTTAATAGTACCGAAGGTGAAAATCTTCTGCAGTCCACTTTTGATTCGCCCAGGCAGGTGACTCTGGCATTTTAGGATCAACAAATAATTACCTCTATTTACAATCTTGTTAGGGTTATTCTTTTCAGGCGTCCAGAGGATGACCTTGGATTTGCCTTTTTCAGGTACATTATCTACCCCGGGATTGTCATCAAAGGCATCTGGATATATCCCATCAAGTCCATTTTCTTTGTTCTTTATGCTCTTAGGAATATTGACTTCTTTAAGCTTTGTCCCGGCAAATGCTTTTCCGTAAATCCGCTTCACTCTGGAACCCAGCTCCACTTTTTCAAGCTTGTTGTTCATGAAGCTCTCCGTCCAACGGTCTCACATATCTCCGGAAGCTTTAGCGATTTAAGGTTATTCCCTTTAAATGCTGCTTTTGATGCGTATTTGAAAGTAGTAGGAAGCGACAGTTCGTTTATAGCATTGTTCTCGAATGCAGAATCATTTGCATAAATCCGTCCTTCATGCAGAATGACTTTTTCAGTCCACAGCCTTTTAAACGCATTATTCTGGACATGAGTATAGTTGCCGGGAATCTCAACGCTCTCCATCTTAAGCCCTTTAAATGCATCTTCATTTACCCACACAGGTGATGTTCCTTTTGCATCCTGCTTAGGTAGAACCACATTTTTAAGTGAGCTAAGCTTGGCTTTACCTTTTTCAGAAAGTCCTCTGACTGAGTATTCATATAGATAGAAATCATCGTCCGGATTGCCGAGTTCATAATAGCCAAACTCAAAATCTTCGGCACACCACTTATCATGTGTGTATTTGTCCTTTAGCTTTACCTCTATCGTCACAGCTTTTTTAGGCATGGTAAATGTGTTGTCTTTCACAGTAACTGTGCTATACTCTCCACTCTTTACCTTAATGTGCATAAGCTCTTTACTGCTATCTGTAATATGTAAGAGATTTTAATCGATTCACCTGCAGAAGCTTTACCTGCCGGGCTAGTTGTTACACTTACGCCGTTATCTGCTTTTGATATTGATATCAAATGACTCCTTAACTCCTCAGGTATTTAATTCTAACATTGCTGTCAAATGCCTGAAAAATCCAATTTTACAAGCCCTTTGTAATTATCTATCTCGACTTCACCCAGTGAATTTCCTCCAAATGCATTCATCCCAATTTCTTTAACAGAGTTAGGAATTAACAACGTCGAATATCATTGTAACAAAATGCATTTTGCTCAATTGTTCGGAGCTTTGACGGAAGTGTTACGGACTTTAGCGCATTACCACCAAACGCACTATCCTCTATTTTTAAGAAGATTATTTGCAGCTTTACTGAGGTTAACTTTTACAGTTGATGATAAATCGCGTTCCAGAAATGCATTTTTACCTATAACCTCAACATCCTTACCGTCTCATCTGATTAGGAATGACCAAGTCGAGGTTCTTCGATAGCTTCGTTTTCACCTGAATTCGATAAACCGGTAACCTTGCATACGTTCTTTCTGAAGGCTTTTATCCCACACTGTCTTGTCACGAAATCCTCTGCCACGTATCTAGTTAGGGATTTGAAGCCTGCGGCACGATTTCATATTTGTCCGCATCACGAGGTTCGATTGTGAGTTTATTCGGATTTTTCAACTAAAAAGTCTAAGCTTTCCGTTAGAATTTGTGCTTATATTGTTTTCAAATGCATTGTAGTTAATCTTGACCAGCCCATCTGGGAGTGCAACCTCATCAAGATAGTTGTTTGCAAATGTAAATCCTGATATTTCCTTTTTAGTTTCTCTGATAGTTTAAGCTTTTTATCCTATTATTGCTAAATGCACCATATCCTATCTCGATGATAGTATCCGGTAATGTCAGGTTGCTAATTTCGTTATTATAAAATGCTTGTGGTCCAATTTCCGTGATAGATGACGGAAGCTAACTGTTTTTAATAGCCAGATTCTTAAAGGCGTTATTCCAATGCGACTTATATAATTTCCCATGTTTCGTCCTAATGCGAGGAAAAACTAGGGGTTCCATTACTTGCCTTTGAGCTTTTTCCTTTTCCAGAATCCGTTGCTCGTTAAAGTTCACTCCAGAAATATAGAAATCATCCTCGTTAAACTGCTGATTCCCAGCGATCCGCAGCGCGTGTCTTGAGCTTCGCATTATCTGCTTTTATCTTCTGCTGTTTGTTTTTCAACCGCTGGGAGGTTAAAGCGTTGTCCTGCAAATCTTGTTTGCCATCAGACAAATTTGAGGCAGCTTTGCTATCCTGTTTTAACGCTTCGACATTCTCATGAATTACTGTCGTATCATTGCTGTCAGCCGTCTGTCCAACCTCTGCAAAAGCCGAAGCTCGAGCTGAAGCTTAGCATAAGCATTATCACAGTGAGGAATAAGCTGATTCTCTTCTTATAATCTCTCATAACTTATCCTTTCTTAAATCAATGAGTACTGACTGTTCATAGCACACAAGCGCACAAAATATAGGTTTTGATCATATACTATATCTGATGTCCGGTGTGCAGAAATACATGCTTAAACTTGAGTAGTAAAGAATATAGGTATATTAGTTAGATGCATCTAACTAATATACCGTTAGTCTACCATATTAGTGGTTAATTTATCAAGTCATGCTTTACACATTTGCAATACAAAAGAGAGCATATCACTATGTGTGTTCATCTCCCTTTAATTAATATCTGTTAAAACTCCGGCACTACTCCTGGACACTCAGGGCAGTACACACTGCTCCTGCCTGCAATCACAGTTTTCTCTAGCTTGCTTCCGCACTTTGGACATTCCTCTCCAGCATGATTATAAACCTGTAGGAATGGGGTGTTTCTGTAATCTGTCCCCTTTCCAGCTAGGTAATCCTCTTCAGAAATCTGATTCTTTCTCTATCATGAAATTCATCATCGTCGGTATCTCGTCAGCGAGAGCCTGCCACTCAGAATCGGTAAGCGAATTACAAGCTCTGGTCGGAACAATTCCGCAGCGGTATAGACTTCGTCGGTAAATATTTCCAAGACCCTGCGATAACGCTTTGGTCAAGGAGCCCCGTCTTGATGGCAGACTTTCTCTTCGCTAGATGACTCTTTAGATACTCTCCATCAAGTGTGTCGTCCGTCGCCTCTGCTCCGAGCTGTCCCGATGCCAGTCGCTCTAAATTCAGCCCCTGTCGTTATAGCCCATATACCGCCAAACTGCCTCTGGTCGACATAGCGGAGTTCTTTCTCTGTGCCATTATCATCTCGCAGCTTAAACACTATATGCGTGTGCTTAAGTCCTCATATCCCTATGGTGGCTCACCAAGAGAACGCCAGTCATGCGGTAGTGAGCTACGAGTTTGAGTTCCTCTGGCGCACCCTTCACGCTTCGGTGTGAGCATGTTGAAAATCAGGAATTTACCACGGCGCAGTACGGTGTCAAACTTACTACCAAGCACCAGCTTCTTGAACTCACCAGCGCTATAATTCTTTATACTCTTTGCAAGCCTAACCTCGACATCTTCGATTGTGCAGCCGCTTAGCTGTGGCGCGAGAACCCTTCTCGCAGTTTCAACCTCTACTAGTTCAGGCATCTAGTCTACTCCCTTCAAACCAATTGTAATACATGCTGAGTGAAATAATGCAAATAAAATAGTCGGTGCACAGCCTTTAGTCTGCCTCATGCACCAACTTATCTTCAGTTATATCTCTCGTCTTCCTTCCATCGCCTTGAGAAGCGTGACTTCATCGGCATACTCGAGATCTCCTCCGACAGGAATTCCGTGTGCGATTCTCGTCACCTTGATGCCAGACGGTTTTAGCAGCTCTAGCTATGTACATGGCAGTCGCCTCACCCTCGATATTAGGGTTAGTTGCCACGATTATCTCGTCGATTTCATCGTGCTGCTGGAGCCTAGTAATCAGCGATTTGAGATTGATGTCATTAGACCGATGCCCTCTACCGGCGAAATAGCACCGTGAAGCACATGATACAGTCCCTTAAAATCCCTTATCCGCTCCATCGCAATCACATCCTGCGGTGTCTCGACAACACATACCTTAGTCCTGTCTCGCGATTCATCACTACAAATCTCGCACGGATCGGTATCTGTCAAGTTTCCGCACACTGAGCAGTAGTGAAGGCTTCTCTTGGCATTCACGATTGAATTTGCAAGAGATGTCGCCTCGCTCTCCTCGAGCGCAAGAATGTGGAACGCTAGACGCTGCGGTCTTGCCGCCAATTCCAGGTAGCTTAGACAGCTCATTTATTAACTTTGTTCAGTGGCTTTGGATACTGCCTCATCCGAACGCCTTTCTACAGTCCTAGACCCAGGGGATGTTGAGCCCGCCTGTTACTTTGCCCATCTCATTCTCAGCGATTGCATCGATCTGCGCATACCCTCATTTACAGCCGCCATGATGAGATCCTGAAGCATTTCTACATCATCTGGATCAACAACGTCTCTATCGATTACGAGCTTTTGTAATCTCCTTGTTACCGTTAACAGTAACTTCAACTGCACCGCCGCCAGCAGTTAGCAGTTGTCTCCTGTTCAGCGATAGAAGCCTGTGCAGCTCCATATCGCGCTGCATAGCCTGAAGCTGCTTCATCTGCTGCTGCATGTTTCCTGCACCACCGCCAACCTTCTTTTTCTTACCTGCTCTCATACCTTGCCCATGATTTTTCCCTCCAATATGTGCTATTTAATGTCTATCTTATCTACGCCAAAAAAGTCAGCTACATCCTTCGCCACTTCCTTAGCTATCTCATCTTTTTCTTCTGCTGCCTCAACGAGCTCCTCATCGAACCTCTGAAGCCCAGGTTCTTCAACTTGGCTAAGCTCCCTTGCATCTGCCGGATTATACTCTACAACTCTAAACGTGATGTAGAACTTATCACCATATAGTGCCTTAGTTATCCTGTTGAGCTCGTCTAGCGCATCATCAGCCATAAGGCTCTTGGTCTTCTTAACCTCTACGGTAAGTTCGCTACCGTGTAAATCGACCAGTCTCGTATACTTTGCAACCATCGCCATGAACATTGCATCTGTTCTAGCCATTTGGTCACAGATTCTATCCCACATCTCATCAAGATTGTGATTTGCCTCAAACTCCACGATATGCCTGTCTGGCGGAGCTCCTTCTAGTGGATTGAATTTCTGTTCGAATAGAGGCTTCGGTCCATCGGCATCTTGCACTCTCTCCGCACTGGTATTTTGACTGAGACTGAACCTGCGGTTGTGCTTGTGGCTCACTGGCACAAGTAGTCTCTGTCTCTAGCTCCTCCTTTGGTGCTCCTGATTGCGAAGCTTCTGCGCCTCTTGACTCTGGTCTATGGTCTCTGCCTTAGTATTCACCCGCTGTGCACTACTCGTCGCTTGGTGCAGTCCCTGCCCTCGGCTCCTTGGAGTCCCTAGCACCATAGAGATATTCGCATTTATACGAATTGGCTCAGTCTGACTTCCGCACTCTCACCTACGATGAGTTTAATAACACATGTCTCAGCAAAATCCTCGGCATAGTCGAGAACTTTGCCTTTATTGACGGTGTCCGAAAGCGCGAATGCCGTACTTTATCGCTTCGTCGCTCAGGGACTTTGCCTGTGTGACGATTCTAACAGTGTTCTCGCCAGAGGCATTTACAAGCTCCGAAGGATCCTGCACATACTTGCAAATCATCAGATTTCTGTAGTGCATTAGCCAGTCCGCAAAGCAGCTGCTTGGCATCCTTACCTATCCTCACCATGCTATCTATATCAGCTAGCGCCGTTCCAGCTTCCCCTGTCCTAATCGCATCTGTTAGCTCTATGTAGAAATCATCTCCCGCGCCACCTGTATACTCCAGCACCAGCTCTCTGGTTATAAGCTCATCACCAGCGTTGATGCACTGCTCGAGCAGACTGAGCGCATCTCGTACGGAACCGTCTGCCTTGCGGGCAATAACTGCTAAGGCATCTTCCTCGATTGAAATCTCCTTCTTCTGGCAAATTCTTTTCATGCCTTCCAGAAGATCATTTTCCGAAACATGCCTGAGTTAGCTGTTACACCTTGATTTTATCGTCGCTTTAATCTTCCGGCTGGTCGTCGCCAGTATGAATATTACGTGTGCTGGTGGCTCTTCGAGTGTCTTGAGGAAAGCATTTTCCGCCGAATCGGTGAGCATGTGCGCCTCGTCTATGATGTAGACCTTGTACTTTCCAACAGTTGGCGGATATTGCACTGATTCGGTAATCTGCCTTAGGCTCTCCACACCATTGTTGGATGCCGCGTCCAGCTCTACAACATCGAGAAATCTCCCCTCTGTAATCGCCCTACAATTAGCGCACTCACCACACGGTAGGTCTACGCCGGGATCGCGTGGTGCAGTTAACTGCTTTTGCAAGAACTTCGCGGTCGTCGTCTTACCCGTGCCTCGAGTTCCTGCAAACAGATACGACTGGCTCACCGTTTCCTTCTTGATCTGATTGCGAAGTATCTTCACAATATGCTTCTGTCCAATTATCTCTTCAAAGCGTTCCGGCCTTTCCGACCTGTATAGTGCCAGATGCATATCGTACCTCCTTCTAGCAACCCTGGTGCGCCTATATTACGCAAACCCCATATAGTAATTGAGCTCTTAGACACCTTGCGATCGGTAGGAGGCGAATCTATGGCACATGAGATGTCCTGCTTAATGCTGCTTCCTCTCGGACCCTGACATGGTTCATAGTATCCCATTGCGCAGGACCCCCATAAAACCGCAAGCTGCCTAAGAGCACTTAAACATTATATTATCTAAATCCATTAGTGTCAATCATTGTACAGGTCGTTCTCTTATTACCTTATAAATGAAATTATTTAGTTGTATATTTGAACGATAAAAAGAGTCCTCCTC